>Ga0208645_1000800_pt1 | contig 31107 bp, 49 predicted proteins | sample VirMetDEL_Sep_01_FD_184519 | JGI IMG/M metagenome (GOLD analysis project Ga0208645, IMG submission 184519) | Aqueous microbial communities from the Delaware River and Bay under freshwater to marine salinity gradient to study organic matter... | ecosystem: Environmental > Aquatic > Marine >... | reverse complement strand
AAATTGATGACCAGAAGTTGCTAGAGACAGTAAAAACAATTCGGCAATCTGCTAGAGATAGCGCATTAGCCTATGCCGCAAAGCATGGGTTTGTAGCACCGCCGCGAGAGGAAAGATCACCGGCTGAGCTGCGGAGGCTCTAGCATGCGACCTCTATTAATCACTATTTTTTTACTAGGCTCAATCCTACTGGTATCAGCCAATGATTCAGAGCTAGAGCGGGATGCAGATCAGAACTATTGCGAAATGGTTGCTCTTTATGAGCAATCAAATGATGATTTAGGGTGGCCTGATTATAAAAATACATATCAGGGGTGTAAATAACATGGGTACATTAACCAGTTTGAATATCCACGACGTTGTGGACGTACAGAGCAGTAGAGAAGTTATTAGTTCAAAAGGCAGTTCCTTCACTGTGACAAGATATTGCTTCATAGATAGCGAAGGAAATTGGCTTACTGTTAAGGCTTTTTTAGCAGAGGAGCAGGACAAATGAGTGCAGAGATTACAAAAATTTTAATGGAAAATATGCCCGAATTGATTACAGACGATAAAGTTGAGCCGACAGAACTAGTGCTAGATATTGTATGGCGGCACTTGCGAAATATTCAGCCCGACTTGCTAGAGGTGGCGATCGGTGACGATATAGAGAAATTTGATAATCTTATCTACGACTTAGCTGATCACCAGTGGATTTCTACCGCTAAGGATATTCAGAAATTTACGCTCCAAAGATTACGCGCAGTAGCTTATGAAACGATCATGGGCTACGAATCATCAATTTTAAACGCGCACCACTGCTTATGATGACCTCAATTGCTTGTATTGCGATGGCTATCTACTTCGAGGCTCGATCAGAGTCTTTAGAGGGGCAGGTAGCCGTAGCTAATACGATAATCAATAGAGTTAAATCCCCTGACTATCCCAACACTCCCTGCGAAGTTACTAAGCAAGCTAAGTATTGGGCAGGTCATCCTATTCGCCATCAATGCCACTTTTCTTACTGGTGCGATGGAAAACCAGAAACGATTGATGATGAAGAGGCTTATACCTTGGCTTTATCAATCGCTATCCACGCTGAAACAACTTTGGTTGATATTACTGACGGTTCTGTTTTTTACCATCGTGACGATGTTGAGCCGTATTGGTCAAAAGGCTTGGATGTTAAACGCAAGATAGGTAGACACATATTCTATAATAACAGGGATTAGGGCATGGATGAGACTGAGCGCGTACAAAATCAAACTACAGATGAATGGATTAACGAATACAACGGCATCAAACCCTTTAATCACATGACCATTTTGCCAGATGGCTCTGGGCAAATTACTGGACTCATTGCGGAAAAAGAGTTTGCGCTTTTGCTAATCGAAGAGGGAATTACCTTTAAATGGTGCGGGTCTGACAAAGGTCCGTATGATTTTGTCATAAAGATTAATGGTGAAATAATAACTCTGGACGTAAAGTGTAAGAAGCGAAATGTTAAGCCATCTAGTCAATATGATGCCCATGTAAATTCTTATCAAAAAAATTACGACTGTAGAATATATGTTTTTTCTTCAATGACTGATGATGTAGTCACTTTTATGGGTTGGTGTGGGAAAAAAGAGTTTTGGAATAAGGCAAACATCGTAAAAAAGGGAGAGAAAGACAGTGAGGGATTTGCTGAAAAAACGGAGTCTGGGAAGATTAAATATAATCAGCTTAGGAAAATGTCAGATTTTATTGAAATAGCAAAGCGTAATAAGAAACCGCAAATGTAGTATTCTAAAATCAAGATAGGTAGGCATATTTTTTATTAATCAAGGGGTGAAATTAAAAATTAATAGCACCCCCAGTTAGGAGAAGCTATGACTCAAGAAATGCAGGTACTCAAGCACATAAATCGATATGGCAAAATAACTAGCATGAAAGCATTCCAGAAATACGGAATAACTCGGCTTGCAGCTAGGATTTATACCTTACGCAAGAAAGGCTACGCGATTAAAACTGCGACAAATAGAAATGGCAGAGCAGGATATGCTATCTACTCAATAGGCTAGCCTTTTTTAAAAAAACTGATACACTTCACCCCTAGCTTGAGGCTAAAAGCAATCACTGGGGGTGAATGTGTTAAAGATAGAATATGTCGCTACGGACGACTTAATACCGTATATCAACAATTCACGCACTCACTCTGAGTCGCAAATTAAGCAAATCGCTGCCTCTATTAGCGAATTCGGCTTCACTAATCCTATTCTTATTGACGAACAGAACACCTTGATAGCAGGTCATGGCAGACTGCTAGCAGCTGACTTTCTTTCGCTTAGTAAAGTTCCATCTATCCAATTAACTGGTCTTACAGACGAGCAACGTCAGGCATACGTTATTGCGGATAACAAACTGGCATTAAATGCTGCATGGGACGAAGAGATGCTAAAGCAGGAGATAGAAACCCTGCAAATGCTAGATTTTGATATAAGTTTCATAGGTTTTAATGTTGATGAATTAGCCTATATGCTTAACAGTGATGATGACCTTGATATAGATATCACAGAGGAAACATATAAAGAAAATCAAAACTTTTTGATTAAATGCGAAACTATTGAGGAAATGGAGCAACTTCAGGGCTTTTTGCGTTCAAAAAAAACCGAAATTGCCTATAAAGAATTTGAAAAACTAATGGTTAAAAGATGAGAATTTTTTGTCAGATACCACATCCTACGGGAAATACCATATCTGCTTACATAAAAAACGCTATATGGATTAATAAAGTCTTAGAAGATAAAGGACATAAAGTTGATGTTTTCTATTCTAATACTCAAGAAAGAATCAATCCTAGCGTTCAGTATGACCTTTTGGTATCACATTATGGTTCTGCTTTTTTTAGACCTCATAAAAAATTAAAAGCATTGTTTGTTAATAATAATTCGCCTTATATATGGATTGCCAACGAATACGATGTAGCTCCAAACTCTTTTTTTAATAATCAATTAAAGGAAAGACCATCGTATATTTTAGCCAATTATGATTTTATTAATAAATTTAAATCTGTTAAAAACAAGGTAACAAAAAATTTAAATCTTATACTTTTCAATGAGTTTCAGACTGTTAAAGAAAAAAAGTATGACCATATTTACTTTGGAACTCATAGACCAGATAGGAAAAAATATCATGGTATATATTTAAAAAAGAATATTTATCTTTCTTGTAAGAATAAAAACTCTATTGAATTTAAAAAAGATGGCAGCACTTCACCCTTAATTAAAGAATTGGACATTAGCAGAGGTGATTTGAGTCTTTTTAGATTTAGCTTATATATTGAGGATGTTTCAACTCATACAAGATTTAATAATTTATCCAATAGATTCTACGAAAACATTGGAAGCAATGTAGTAACTCTGTTTGACATAAACTGTTTGCCAAATATAAAAAAGGCAGGTCTTGTTGGATATGAACCTTTTATTGTTTCTTGTAATGAAGATTTAAACAATTATTCTGCTGATAACTATGAAGAATTGATGAGTCTGCAAATGAAGTGGAAGATTGACGCTATAAACCAAAGATTGAATCTTGAAAAAGATATTGTTTTATTTTTTGAGAATGCTTGCGAAAGCAATAAGGATAGTCAATGAAAGTGGGCAATCAAGGTGACGGTGGTGGAAGACCCGCTACAGAATTTGACCAAAATCAAATAAATCTGGTAGAGAAACTCGCCGCAGTATTAACAAAAGCCCAATTATCTGATTACTTTGGTATATCGGAAACTACTTTTAGGGCAGTGGAAGAGAGACAGCCTGAGGTTTCTGATGCCTATAAAAAAGGAAAAGGCAAAGCTATAGCAAGCGTGGCTAGTAATCTTGTAAACCAAGCGCAGAACGGTAACACAACTGCGGCTATCTTCTACCTTAAGACTCAAGCAGGTTGGAAAGAGCAAGACACAACCACAATATCTACTAACGAAGACAACATCATACAGATAGTCCGTGCAACTAAGCCTGACTGAGCCACAAGAAGAGTTCGTATGCTCCGAAGCCAAGTATCCTGCTCTAGTCGGTGGGCTTGGTAGTGGAAAGACAGTAGCGGGAATATCTAGGCTTAGTTGCCTGATGCTTCAAGACCCTAGTGTAAACGGTGCATATTATATGCCGACCTATGATTTGCTTAGGTTACGCGCATTGTCTGGGCTTGAAGAAGAATTAGAAAAGCTAGGGCTATCATTCAAAACTAACCGCTCTGAGTACACTGTGCAGATTCACGGCTACGGCATGATTATCTTGCGTAGTTATGACCGACCTGAGCGAATCGTTGCCTATGAGGTAGCGCATAGCATCGTTGACGAGTTAGATACTCTGCCCAAAGATAAAGCTGCGCTAGTGTGGCGAAAGATAAGTGAGCGCAATCGCCAAAAGTGTAAGCATCCTGCAGGTAATACAATCGGCTGTGTAACTACGCCAGACCAAGGATACAGCGGGTTCGTATATCAAAAGTGGGTAAAGTCATTACAAGATGGCTATACGGTTATCAATTCACCTACAGCATCCAATCCTTTTTTGCCTGACGGCTATATTCAACAGATTAGAGATAACTACGACCCAGTTCTGGCTGATCTATTTTTGCAAGGTGAGTTTGTAAGTCTATCTGCTAACAAGGTTTATCATTTCTTCGCTAGGGAAAAACACCACACAGACCGCACGATTACTGACGCTGACAAGTTTCTGCATGTCGGAATAGATTTCAACATAGGTGGCTGCTGCGCGATAGTTAGCGTCATTGAAGGCAAAGACCCGATTACAGTAGACGAATTTATAAGTCACGATACTAGAGATTTCTGTGCGCGTTTATCTAAATATGAGCAAGCAGGTCGGAAAATAACCGTATACCCTGACGCTAGTGGGAAGTCTGGTAGCACTAACGCTACTGGGTCAGATATTGATATAATACGGCAACACGGATACGCTATAGATTGTCCGAAAGCAAATCCTATGGTCCGAGACCGTATCAATGCTGTAAACGGATTGCTATCGCACGACCGATGGCTAGTAAATACGGATACCTGTCCACAATTAACTGATGCGCTAGAATCGCAAGGTTATTTAAAAGGACAACCCGAAAAGTTCAGTGAACATCCTGCTATAGACGACTGGGTTGATGCGGCAGGTTATTTTATCAACCGCAAATGGTCGCTGGGCAGACCAATCGTGGTAACAGATATAGGTATGTCACGATGATAGACTTCAAGAATCCAAAATATAGAGACAACGTAGAAAAGTGGGAATTAGTAAATGACATTTGCGATTCCAACAACCTCAAAAAGTATTTAGTTCAATTAAACCCCAGAGATGTATCTGTTGAGAATGTAGAGCGCAACTCGCAGTTCTTTAAGCGTAGTGTATTCGCAGCAGTCGCAGGATATACCAGTCGCGGGTTCGTAGGTAAAGCATTCACAAAGCCCCCAACGCTAGAAGTTCCTGATGAGCTTGCTTATGTATCAACGAATGTAAACGGTGCAGGCGCATCTATCTATCAACAATCGCAGGAAGTTATGCGCGATGTCATTCGCGTTGGTCGCTGTGGTTTATTGGTAGATTTTCCCACCACAGAAGGCGAAGTATCACGCGCTGATATTCTTAGCGGCAACATCTTCGCTACTATCACTCGATTTGATTGTAGAGACATTATTAACTGGCAGACTAAGCGAATCGGTTCTAAGGTTATGCCAACTCTCGTTGTATTAACTTCAACAGTAAGTGAGCCAAAGTCTGACGGATATGAACATGAAGTAAAAGATATTTGGATAGAATTAGCGTTAGAAGAGGGCGTATATGTGCAGCGTGAGTGGCGCAAAGATAATCACAACGATTTCTATATACACAGCGAGACCATTCCACGCGATGGATTCGGTAATACATTAGACTATTTGCCTTTTGTATTTATTGGCTCAGAAATGAATACAACCAATGTTGATCACCCTCCTATGTACGATTTGGCTAAAATAAATCTAGGTCACTACAATAACTCCGCTATATACGAAGACTCAGTATTTACAGTCGGGCAGGTTCAACCGTGGATGTCTGGGCTAAATCAAGAAACTATTGAACTAATGCAATCAAATAATATGTATATCGGCTCAGGTAGATTAATAGGCGTTCCATCAGGTGAAACCTTTGGCTTTGCTCAGGCGAGGGGTAATATGCTTGCTCGTGAAGCCATGATGGATAAAGTTGAGCTAATGATTGGTTTAGGCGCAATGTTTATGCAGTCAGGTGGTGCGGCTAAGACAGCTACCCAGATAGATGGTGAGTTAATGTCTCAGCACTCAGTTTTATCACTGATAGCTCACAATGTTTCGGAAGCCTACTACGATGCCCTTAAAATGGCAGCGCAATTTATGGGAGTCGGTGGCGATGCTGAGTGTAAATATATTATCAGCCAAGACTTTATTGACCCTAAAGCAGACGCGCAAATGCTGAACGCTGTGGTTGCTTCATTCTTGCAAGGTGTTCTGCCGATTAGTGATCTATTTGCTTGGCAGAAGAAACACGGTCTGATTCATGCCGAAAAAGAGCTTGATGATTATCAAGAAGAAATCGGTATGCAAGGCGGCATGGTTGACCTAGAGGAAGACTAATGGCTACAGCACCAGAGGAGCTAATAAACATAGCGACTCGTCACCAAGTCTATCTCGAAAGGCTAAAGACAGGCGAAGCTAACAAGGTTGGCGATTTTCTAAAGAAGATTGACCAATCTGTTACTGCGCGTTTAGCTAATAGGGACTTAACAGAGTTCTCACGAGATAGGCTTAACCAGTTGTTGCTTTCTGTGAGGTCAGACATGGCGATATTGGCGCAGGAGTTCACTAACACAGTGGCCTTGCAGTCTATTGACTTAGCTGATTACGAATCCAGTTTTGAGATTAAGGCGTTAGGTCAAGTTGCCGCTGCTGACTTTGTTGTGCCTACTGCTGCTGCATTAGAGTTTGCCGTATTTAACAATCCATTAACTATAGTAGGCGCAGACAATGGTAAGTTGCTAAAGCCTTTTGTTAAAGGATTGACTGAAAGGACTCTAGAAAGAGTTAGTGGTGCAATATCTGCCGGATATTACGAAGGACAGACCACTAATCAAATCTTGCAAGCTGTGCGTGGTACTAGGGCTAACAAGTTTACAGATGGTGTATTGTTTCAAATGAACAACGCAGCCAAGACTATTACCAGAACTGCACTACAACACGCAGCCGTTCAATCAAGGGAACAAGTCTGGCAGAATAATTCTGATATAGTAAAAGCCGTTAGATGGGTTAGCGTACTAGATAGCAGAACCTCCCCGCAGTGCCGTTTCTACGATGGTCAGCAATTTCCTATAGACAAAGGACCACGACCACCTATCCACCCGAATTGTCGCAGCACTATAGTCGCAGTGTTAGATGATAGATTTGCTTTCTTGCGTGAAGGAGCCACCAGAAGTGCGCGAGGAGCAGACGGGAAAGTAACTTCTATTCCTGCTGACCAAACTTACTACGGTTGGCTAAAAAAACAACCTGCTGCGTTTCAAGACTCGGCTATAGGCAAAAGCAGGGGTGCGTTACTCCGCAGAGGCGGTTTAACTTCTGAAAAGTTTACTAAGTTACAGCTAAATAAGAATTTTGAACCAATGACTTTAAAAGAAATGAAGGCTTTAGAACCAGTAGCATTTGAAAAAGCAGGATTGGACTAGCATTGACATAAAATTTTTGCAAGTTACAATGACCGAATCGTAAGTTGGGCTTACTTTAATCACAGGGTGATAAAATGATTGAATATCAGTTAAAAAGTTTAGAAGACATTGACGAAACCTTACACGGACTCTACGAGCAAACAGATACAGGGTATCAGCTTAAAGTCACAGGGATTCCTGCACCAGATCAAGAAGATTTGACTGGTCTCAAGAATAAAGTCGATGAATTGTTGCGAGAAAAGAAAGCAGCATCGCAGAAAGCACGAGAAGCCACGGAACAGGCAGAAGCAGCAAGACTTGAAGCGGCAAAGAAAGGCAATGACACTGAGGCTTTAGATAAATCTTGGCAAGAAAAGTTTAATGCTAGGGAAGTCGAGCTAAAGAAAGAGCTAGATGCAATGTCAGGCACTCTTGTGAAATTAACGAGTGGGCAAACGGCAACGAAGATAGCAGCAGAGATAGCAGTTCAAGGTTCGGCAGATGTTTTACTGCCACACCTAGAAAAGCGATTGAAAACAGAATTTAGAGAAGGCAGTCCTGTTACTGTTGTTCTCGACAAAGATGGTAAGCCTTCGGCTATGTCAGTTGAGGAGCTTAAAGCAGAATTCCAGAATAGCGCGGCTTTTGCTCCGTTAATTGTGGGAACTAAGGCCAATGGCGCAGGGCGTACAGGTGGCAATGAATCTAGCGGGGCTAGAGTCAATGAAATAAGTCGGTCAGAATTTGACCGAATGAACCAAGCGCAACGCGCAAACTTCGCCAAAAATGGCGGTAAACTTAAAGATGATTAAAGGTAAACTCTCATGGCTAATGTTCTTACTGACTTAGCGGCAGACATCTACAAAGCGGCAGACATCGTTGGTCGTGAGCTTGTTGGTGTTATCCCTTCCGCGACAATTAACTCAGATGCTACAGAACGCGCAGCACAAGGCGATACTATTCGTTCCTTCGCTACACGTAATGCGACTGTTACAACTGTTTCACCGTCAATGACTATTCCCGAAGGTACTGACCAAACTGTAGATAATAAGACGATGGCTCTTAGCACTACAGCATCTGTTCAGATTCCGTGGACAGGCGAAGACATGAAGCACGTTAACAACGGCGCAGGATTTGAAACTATTTACGGTGATCAGATTCAGCAAGCTATGCGCGCCATCTCTAACCAAATCGAATCCGAAGTTGCGACTGATGTTGCTAACAATGCTTCACGCGCATTTGGTACTGCCGGCACAACTCCTTTCGGTAGTAACTTTGCCGAAGTTGCTGAGATTCGCCAGATTCTCGTAGATAACGGTATGCCTTCAAATGACGGTATGGCTTCTATTGTAATGAACAGCGTTGCGGGTACTAACCTGCGTCAGCTCGCTTCACTGCAATCAGTCAATACTGCGGGTTCTAGCGACCTGCTCCGTCAAGGCACTTTGCTCGACCTCCAAGGCTTGATGATTAAAGAGTCTGCGGGTATTGCAAGCCACACCAAAGGCACTGGCGCAAGCTACATCACTGACGGCACTTACGCTGTTGGCGATACTGCAATTACAGTTGACGGCGGTACTGGTACTATTCTTGCAGGTGATGTAATAACTTTTGCGGGCGACACTAACAAGTATGTCGTAACTGGCGCTCTTTCAGGTGGTGTTGTAACTATCGGTGCTACTGGTCTACGCGAAACTCTCGCTGATGGCGTTGCTCTGACTGTTGGCGATAGTCATACTGCTAACATCGCTTTCCACAAGGCTGCTGTTGAAGTTGGTATGCGTCCAATGGCTCAACCTGCCGGCGGTGACGCTGCTGTTGACCGTCTGACAGTACAAGACCCAGTTAGCGGTCTGGTGTTTGAAGTAGCTGCCTACAAAGGCTACAACAAGGCAATGTTTGATGTGTCTTGCTTGTACGGCTACAAAGTATGGAAGCCTGACTTCGCTGCTGTACTTCTCGGCTAAACGGAATGGGGTGGCTTCGGTCGCCCCTTTTCCCTTTCTGAGGTTATCATGGCAAAAGATTCAAGACTCACTCGTTTAGGTCTGGATAAGTACAACCAACCAAAGCGCACTCCTAACCATCCGACCAAATCTCATGTTGTTGTCGCAAAAGAAGGTGATAAAGTGAAAACGATTCGCTTCGGACAACAGGGAGTTTCCGGTTCACCAAAACGCGCAAATGAAAGCAAAGCTGACGCTGCTCGTAGAGCTTCTTTTAAAGCAAGACACGCAGAAAATATAAAGAAAGGCAAAATGAGTGGCGCATACTGGGCAAACAAGGTTAAGTGGTAATTATTATGTATAACAAAGGCAAAAAAAAGAAGCCGAAAGGCAAGTAGGAATATCAAATGGCTACCTTGATTGTTGAGAATGGCAGCATAGTTACAGGTGCTAATACATATGTCACTATAGCTGAATACACGGCCTATGCTGAGGGCTTTGGCGTTACTGTTGAAGATACCAATGTTTTTAAAATACAGCTAATAAAAGCAGCGCAATATATCGCTAGCAAAGAATCGCAGTTAATGGGTGATATGGTAGAAAGGTATCAGCCTCTATCTTACCCAAGGAATAATCTTACTGATTTAGATAACTTCAGTTGGCAGAATAACGAAATACCTACATTGGTCAAAAATTGCCAGATGTCACTAGCTTTAGACATACAGGCAGGTGAAGATTTGTATAACCTTTCTCAGTCTAGCGCAGTAGGCGTTAAAAGCGAAGAAGTGAAAGGCGCAGTGAAAGTCGAATACGCTATATCTGACAGCCAAAGAATCGCTAGACACTCGCGTAGCCAATCATTGCTTGCTGCCCTTATGATTCGTGGCGGTTTGGGTGTGCCTTTGGTGATGGGCTAATGAGTACAGCTTTCTACAACAGCATAGCAGCCACTGCCTCTAAGTTGATTACTAAGTTTGGTGCTGTAGGTGAAATTAAACGCACCACAGGAGGCACTATTGACCCTGTAACAGGCGTTCCGACAGCAGGAACTACGGTTACATATACCCCAAATACAATCGTTCAGAAGTACGCTGACGAGCTTATAGATGGTGCTAGAATATTGAGCAGTGACAGAATGATTATTTTAGATAACACTATAGAGCCTGTTTCTACTGATACGATCACCATTGGCGGTGAAAACTGGTCTATTGTATCGATCAGAGAATCAAATCCTGCGGGTATTCCGTTGGTCTACTTTGTACAGGCCAGAAGATAATGAGAATTACCGACCCTAGTGACATAGTTAAACGAGCAGAATCTACACTGGATGAATTTGTTAGAGCTGTAAAGATTGACTTATTTACTGGTGTGATTGAAAACACAAGAGCTGATACTGGCCGAATGAAAGGTAACTGGCAAACTACAGTCGGTATGTCGACTGGAAGTGTTTTAGATACAACGGATAAGGGTGGTGCTAAAACTATTAATAATATGGGAAGGAAAGTTGGTGGTGCAGGTGAAACTACTTATCTGACTAACAACGTCCCTTATGTTGGCATTTGGGAACAGCGAGACGGAATGGTTGCGACAAATATTGCTAGGCTAGAAACAATTATCAGGAAGAACAAATGAGCATCAAAATAGACCAAGCATTTGTGCAGTCTTTTGTTGATGGGGATTTTGCTCTACCAGTTAATTACGAAAATATGCCCTACACACCTGTATCTGGTACAGCGTATGCAGAGCTAATACACTTACCAAACGCTATAGATTCTTTGTCTCTTTCTGATATAAATGAAACAAGCGGAATCTTTAGAGTTATATTGCGTTATCCTATTGATGGCGGGGCTATCACTCCAAAAGCGAAAGCAGAGGAGATAATGGCGCATTACCCAATTGGGAGTAGCGTTGCATATTCTGGACAATCTGCGACAATACGCTCAGTAAGCCGCCAAGCCGGAAGTGTTGAAGATGCTTGGTATACAATTGTCGTTTCGATACGATATATTTCATTTATAACGAGGTGATTTATGCCTGATTCAGTGCAAACTCTTGTCGAAACCACGATTAGTGTTTCGGCTGCTTTACCCGCAACATACGATGACGCAGGTTACGATGCGTTGACTTTCACGCTCATAGGTCAAGTAACTGATTGGACTCCTGCAGGACAGGTTTACAATGTTGTTACGAGCAACCCTATAGCACAAAGAAGCACCGATAAATATAAAGGTACTTTTAATAATGGCGCAGATTCTATTACGGTGAACCGTGATGATGATGATGCCGGCCAAGTTCTTGTTCTTGCAGCATTGACAGCAGATACAGATTATTCTTTCAAGGTCGAGTACCGTGATGGAACAATGGACTATTTCACTGGCAAAGTTGCTTCATTTGATACTGTCGCTGGGGGCGCGGACTCAATAGTTCAAAGGACTATTAGTTTGGAGCGCACTCGTTCGACAGTTACTTCATAGGTAACTCAGAATGGATTTAGCGCAATTTGATTTGAAAGAAGCTGCGAATAGTGGCATTTCCGTTGAGTTGGCTCACCCTGTTACTGGTGAGTTGTTAGAGGATGATAAAGGCAAGACTCTTGTTATCAAGGTTCTTGGTAAAGACTCCGCTAAATGGAATCAAACAGCTAAACGAATACAAGCTAAAAACGCAAATAAGTACCGCAATGGAAAAGTGCCTGAGGCTGAAGTAGAACGCTCACTTCGTGAGATTCTAGCTGAATGCACTGTCTCTTGGTCGAACATCGTTTACAACGAGGAAGTTCTCAAGTGCAGTAAAGAGAATGCCCTAATGTTATACGAGAAGCGATCATGGATTGCGGAACAAGTGTTAGAAGCTGCCGCTGATAGGGCTAATTATTTTTTAGCTTAGACCAACTACTTGAAGATTATGTGCGGTATTGGGCTTGGCTCACTACTAATCAAAAAGGCGCAACGAAGGCAAGAATTGAGTCGATACCTGACCCAATTATGCCAGACATTGCGCCTTTTTCTTACCTAATAGATTTGCTTGCAACGATTGGTCCAAGCGAATTAACTTGGCAAGAAATAAGTAGTTGGTGCGGTTTGACAGGAATAACTTTAAGTGTGTGGGAAAGTAACACCATAAAAAGGCTTTCAGCAATTTATACATCTTGCGCTAATAAATACCACGACAGCACAATGGTATCACCGTATAAGAGTGTTGAAGCACCAAAAGTAAATGACGATGATATTAAATCAGCGTTACGTTTAGGGAATTTTAGGGATTAAACATGGCTACTGATTTATATACTGTAACCTTAAAAGCTGAATCAAAAGGCGTTAATAAGACAACCCAAGAAATGAATAAACTTGGAACGTCTGCGGGTCTTGCGACTAAGGCTTTTAAAGCGTTTGTTCCCCTCATTGCAGCAGCTTTTAGTGCAAGAGCTTTATCTGGCTTGGCTTCACAGGCTAATCAATTTAGTTCTGCTATGTCAGAAGTTAATACTCTACTTAGTGGCAATACTGAAATGCCAAGACTTACGCAAGAAGCTAAGAATCTTGCGGCACAATTTGGCGGCTCTCCTACTCAACAGGCTCAAGCGTTCTATCAAGCTATCTCAGCAGGTGCAGGTAACGCAGAGCAAGCTACTGCCCTTTTGACCGCTGCTAATAAACTGGCTATCGGCGGTGTTACTGATGTAACTACTGCGGTAGACGGCTTAACAAGTATTACGAATGCTTATGGCATAGAGACTAGCGAAGCATCTAGAGTGTCTGATGCGCTATTTGTTGCTATGCGAGCAGGTAAAACTACAGTCGGTGAGTTATCTGGCAGTATCGGTAAAGTTGCTGCTACGGCTGCTACGGCAGGGCTATCGTTTGAAGAAACCCTTGGCTCTATATCTGCACTCACCACGCAAGGTATCGCTACTGCGGAAGCGGTAACAGGACTTAAAGCAACGCTTTCTAATATATTGAAGCCAAGTAAGGCTGCATCTGATGCGGCAGAAGAATTAGGAATTGATTTTAGCCTTGCAGGTTTACAGTCTAAAGGTTTAGCAGGATTCTTAGATGAATTGATTATTGCTACTGGTGGAAGCGAAGCAAAGCTGCTTGATTTATTCGGTAGCACAGAAGCACTAAACACAGTATTTGCTTTAACAGGTGGTGCAGCTGAAACATTTAGCGGAATTATGGTCGATATGACTAACTCCGCAGGGCAGACAGATACAGCTTTTAACAAAGTATCTAATACGATGTCACAAAAGTTAGACGTTTTAAAAGGTAAGTTTGCGGTTACTGGAGTAGAACTAGGAAACTTTATTGTTACTGCAAGCACTCCATTCGTAGATGTACTGAATGCAAACTATGATGATTATATTCAATACTTCAAGAATCTATTTACTGCAACGAAGACAACATTAAATGCGCTAATCCAATTATGGGCTCCTTGGGCTACACAAGTTTCTAAAATTGTAAGCAATTTATTTGAATTCATAGCTAAATTATTTTCGCCTTTAATCAAAGTCGCAACTTCTATGCTTAAAGTTTTTTTAAACCTTTTTTATGGCACTTTTAGGTTTATCACTACTAGTGCGGAAACTGCTGTTAGAAATATAGTTGATACTTTTCGTAATGGTTTCACTATATTTATTCCTCGTTTCATTGAAACAACAAAAATTCAAATTGTAGCTTTTTATGAAACCATGGCCGTTAAAGCTAAGAGTTTTTATCAGACAGAATTGAATACTGAAAAACAATTAGCAGAAATAAACACAAGAAAAGCTAATTCTCTTGCTGCTGTAACTCAAAAATATGCAGACCAACAAAAGGCAAGTTTTAATCTTGCTGACCAAACAAATATAACCACAGGATTTTTTAATACTTTAGAAGCCAGTGTTGATGTTGTTAAAACTACGTTTGGCGAAATGAATACAGCTACTACGACATTGGACGATTCAGCAATTGATTTAGATAGCAGCCTTGCAGGAATAAATACTCAAACGCAAGCATTAGAAACTAATAACATCAATGCAGTTGTTGCTCTTGATAACTCAACTGCTGCAACAAAAAGAAATAAAGACGCTCAAGAAATACATAAGAACATGATTGAAAATGTTCAAAAGTCTTTCGGTGATTTAATCTATAAAACCTTAGATGACGGAAAATTAAACTTCAAATCATTCTTTAGTTCTGTTCTTGATGGATTTAAAAGAATGATTGCAGAACTTGCCGCTCAAAAAATTATGAACGCTATCTTTGGTAATGGCGGTCTTAATGGATTCTTGTCTAGTCTTTCTGGCGGTTTCAGCTCAATATTTGCGACTATAGGAAGCAGCATTGCTTCAATGGCATCAAAAGCTGCATCGGGAATAGCTTCTATTGTAGGTGGTGGTTCAGCGGGTGGTGCAGCGGGTAGTGCAGCGGGTAGTGCAGCGGGTAGTGCAGCGGGTGGTGCAGGAATAGGTGCTGCAATAACAGGTGCGGCGGGTGCTGCGGGTCAATTCATAGCAGGGGCAACAGGAACCGCAACTGGAATAGCGGCAGGCACTGTTGGACCACCTACAGCGGCAGCTTTAGCGGGTTCTGGTCTTACATCTACTATTGCCGCAGGTGGAGCTAAACTTGTTGCGCTTGCTACTAATCCTGTGACTTTGACAGTTGCGGCAATCGCGACAGCTGCAAAACTGTTAGATGACAGCGGAACCATGTCTGCCAATGCAGGATTGATTACTGACCCAAGCATAAATTTAGGAGATAGAGGCTTTACTGTTCCTGAGTTTGCATCTGGAGCGCAATTCCAAGGGTTTAATCGCAGAGAAGACCAAGCGACAGCCAATAGTGTTGTCGAGGCTTTTGCTACGCTTGATGCAACATTAACAGCTGCGGCTAAGTCTGTAGGTATTACTCCCAATTTAAATGCAGCATCATTTGTCGGCAGTTCAGAGACTGGCAGAGGAATTGGAGCCTTCTTGGGTACTGCTAGTGAAGACGGAAAGACTAAAAGCGCAAGTCTCCAAGAACAATTAGATAGCTATGCTACGCAATGGGTGACTTTGGTAGGAAATCAAAGCGGAGTAGACCCATCCGTTATTGCTAATGTCATTGGTGAAGGTACTGCTGAAGGAATACTGTCGCGCACCCATCCTGACGGAAAACATCAAAGCGGTCTAAATTCTGTGCCATACGATGGATATATTGCTGAATTACACGCAGGTGAAAGAGTGCAAACTAGAGCGCAAGTAGCGGCTACTGACAGAATGTCTAGTGAAATGGTAGGATTGCGAAATAATTTGAACGAGCTAATGTTAGTCGTTGCCAAAGCAGTCACTAAAACTGCTCGTATCGAAGACCGTTGGGACAAGAATGGCTTGCCGCCAGTGAGGGCATAAGATGAAGGTTATTAAGTCCAATACAGTTACGCCTACCACTTTAACGGCTACTGATGTCCCAGAGAATGATGCTTCTGAATGGGATTCATCTACTAACTATCATGTCGGTAATCAAGCTATGGTTACGACCACAGCAAATGGTGCTGCGACTGCTACTCATAAAATTTATGTTTCAGTGCATAGTCAGTCGAATAACGACCCAACTATTGATGATGGCACGAACTGGACAGTAGTATCTAGTACTAACAGATTCAAAATGTTCAACGATGTTGTACAAGAACAAACAACGCAATCTAATATTATTGATGTAACTATTACTCCTGCTGTTGTGACTACCTCGTTGGCTGCTGTTAATGTCGATTGTGCAAGCATTACTGTAGTAGTCACAGACCCGTCTGAAGGTATTGTTTACAATCAAACCTTTTCAATGACATCGTATTCAGGAATTACAAATTGGTATGATTATTTCTTTACAGCTATAGATCGCAAACAAGAGTTAAGTATTTTAGGTTTGCCGCCTTATTCACAAGCAGATATTGATGTGACATTTAATGATTCTGGTGAAACTGCTAAAGTTGGCGCATTAGTTCTAGGGACTTCGGCAACTATCGGTGATTCACAATACGGTGCATCGTTTGGTATTATTGACTATTCACTTAAGTCAGTTGATGCTCAGGGCAGAACTACGGTGACCGCAGGCACTTACTCTGACGAAGCTGATATTGATGTTGTTATTGAAACCGGACGATTTGCAGAAGTTAAAAAGATTCTGACAGATTTGCGAACCACTCCAAGTGTTTGGATTGCAGAAGATAATACCGAAGGTACAATTATCTACGGATACTATCGTGAATTTGATGTATTACTCACAGGACCAGTAGTGTCTATGTGTACCTTATCTATAGAGGGCTTGACCTAATGACTATTCCAACGCTTACTACGCTACCAGTTGCACCTGCTAGAACTGACCCGCCTGCAACCTTTGTAACTCGCGCTGACGCATTCCTAGCTGCGATAGTAACTTTCCAAGGGGAAATGAATACGTCTATCGGAGCAATGAATACAGACATAGCTGGCGTTAATACTAATGTATTACTTGCCGAAGATTGGGCTACAAAGAACGATGCCGCTGTTTCTGGCACTGACTGGTCTGCTTTTGCTAACGCTTCCGGTGCTGCTCCAACAGGCTCGGCAAAGGCTTGGGCTACAACAGCGAACGGTGTGGTAGTAGCTGACGGAGAATACAGTGCTAAAAGCTACGCAGTAGATTCTTCGTCTAGCGCATCAGCTTCGTCGTCCAGTGCTTCGTCTGCCTCAACATCGGAAACAAATGCTCAGATATACGCTGCTGCCGCTCAAGCTGCCGTAGGCGTTCCATCTTTGAGTGGTAACGCAGGAAAAGCTTTATCAGTAAATACTGCCGAAGACGGTGTGGAATGGGCAGACGTAGACTCAGACCCGACACTTGGAACTTTAACCAAGACCTTCACAACTGGCGAAGTCTCTACAATCAATCTCACAAGCTCAGTGCTTGCGCCAGTGGTCAGTGTGACTAAAGAAGTTCCACAGTCAGGCGTGACTAACAACACTTGGGATGTTAATTCTACTACAGAGAATTACACGCGATTGAACTCTGCGCCTGCGACTACGTTGGATTGGGGCGTAGACTTAGCTAATGCTAGTTATGTGTCAGGTTTTAATATCGGAAGCCAAGAAACTGTAGCCCAAGGCTTGGCATTTAGTTCAGACGGCACGAAGATGTATATTGTCGGACTTGGTGTAGATACTGTATTTCAATATAGCCTTTCAACAGCATTCGATGTTTCTACTGCGTCTTATAACGCAGTAAGTTTTTCGGTAGCATCGCAAGAAACAACTCCTCTTGGATTAGACTTTAGTGCAGACGGCACTAAGATGTATGTGGTTGGCTACACAAATAGCATTGTTTATCAGTACTCTTTGTCAACTGCTTGGGATTTATCTACTGCTTCATACTCTAGTATATCTTTTGATTTGAATAGCCAAGAAACACAGGCGATATTTGTAAGCATAACTTCTAACGGAACAAAAATGTACATCCGTGGTTTTGATAACGGGAATGTATTTTATCAATATACTTTATCTACTGCTTATGACGTATCAACTGCTAGTTATGATTCAATTAGCTTTAATCCTTCAGCCAACGCCACAGACCCTAAATCATTGTCATTTAGCACTAACGGAACATTGTTATACATAATGGGAGGCGGTTCTGATGCTGTTTATCAGTATAGCTTGTCAACAGCTTTTAACATTAGCACTGCTACTTATGATTCCATTAGCTTTAGTGTTGCAAGCCAAGATAACCAACCTGCTGACTTAGCAGTTATAGGTAGTAAGTTATATTTCATTGGCGGTCAGAACACTTCTGTTTATCAATACTCTCTTCCTGCGGGTAATCTAGCACTCGGCACAGGCTCCTTCGCCTCAGCAGACGTAGGCAAGACCATCGAAGCTAACTCAGGCGTGTTTGTCTTAACAGCCACAGACGGTTCTTTTGTAGAGACTACAGCACCTACATCATACGCTCAAGTCGCATCAGGCTCTTGGGAGATGTACGGTGTTGTCTATAATGCTGCGGATGGGGATTTGCAGTTGAGTGGTGGGGTGTTTAATACCTTTGATGTTTCTACAGCATCTTATTCTCAGAGCTTTAGTGTTTCTGCTCAAGAAAACTCACCACAAGGAATAGAATTTAACACTGATGGTACTAAGATGTTTGTTATCGGAACTACAGGAGACGATGTAAATGAATATGCACTGTCTACAGGATTTGATGTTTCGACAGCTTCATTTACAGATTCTTTTAGTATTGCTTCTCAAGATGGCGTTCCATACGATTTAGCATTCAACACTGACGGAACAAAAATGTTTATTCTTGGCGAGGATACGGGCTACGTTTACCAATACACATTGTCTACCGGATTTGATGTATCAACAGCCAGTTATGATAGCGTTTCTTTTAACTTTGGGCCGCAAGAATCAGCGCCACACGGACTGACCTTTAACACTGATGGTACTAAGATGTTCATTGTTGGCTCTTCGGGAGACGATGTAAATGAATACGCATTATCAACTGGTTTTAATGTTTCTACAGCGTCCTTTACAGATGCATTTTCTGTCGGAACACAAGACACAAACCCACGAGATATAGCATTTAATACTGACGGCACGAAAATGTTTGTTGTGGGTCAAACTGGGCAAGACGTAAATGAATACGCATTAACTACAGGCTTTGATGTGTCTACAGCAAGTTATTCTCAAAACTTTTCTATCGGAACAGAAGACACGCAACCAAATGGGATAGCATTTAATACTGATGGAACAAAAATGTTCATTGTTGGTGCTACTGGAGATAATGTCTATGAATATAGCATAGGCACAACAGCCATCCCAACAGGCTACCAACCAGTACACACCACAGCCTCAACAGACACTACCTACTGGACTGACATCAACTCAATGACAGCAGACCAAGCCGCAGGTGACGGCAATGTCTACTACGCTATCTCTACAGACGACAGAACAACGTGGACTGTTATTGATAACACAGATGGCGAGAGAGACATTGTCAGGAACAACGGTGGTACTTGGCAGTACAACTCTAACGGCACATACGCTTCTGAGACTTGGACTAACGGCACGACTAACACAGAGTTAGCTACGTTGGCTGAGGCGATGGAAGGTGCTGTGGGTGGTTATGGGTTATCTAACGCTAGTTATGACTCGAAAAGTTTTAACACATCGTCTCAAGATACAAACACTACTGGAGTGGCTTTTAATATCACTGGAACTAAAATGTTTACAGTAGGCTCTACAGGAAATGATGTGAATGAGTACAACTTAAGCACTGCATTTGATATATCTACAGCAACATATTCTCAAAACTTTTCTTTATCTGCACAAGACACAAACATTGCTAATATAACATTTAACAATGATGGCACTAAAATGTTTATTACCGGAGGAGCAAACGATTCTGTTTATGAATATGCTTTATCAACAGGATTTGACGTTTCAACAGCAGCATACACAACTGCATTTTCTGTTGCTTCTCAGGACAATACTGTACAAGGAATATCATTTAACTCAGATGGAACTAAAATGTTTGTAGTAGGTTTGCAAAACGATTCTGTTTATGAATATAGTTTATCTACAGGATTTGATATTTCTACATCTTCTTATGTTCAAAGTTTTTCTGTTGCTTCAGAAGAAACTGCTCCAAGAGGCTTAGATTTTAACGCTTCAGGGACAAAAATGTTTGTTACTGGCATGACAGGAGATGATGTAAACGAATATATATTAAGCACAGCTTTTGATATTTCTACTTCATCTTTTTCACAAAAATTTAGTGTTGCTTCTCAAGCAACAGCTCCAACAGGTTTGTGTTTTAGCCAAGACGGAACAAAAATGTTTATCGTTAATGGTGATGCAGTAATTTATCAATACTCCACATCATCTTACACAAACCAAATGGACAAGACTCAACTAGACGCTGTTACAGACCCGAACCACATAGCTCTTGGTGATGACTTAGACTTATCCATTATCTTCAACATGACCAGTGGAACTACAGTACCTTCGTCAGACGGTGTAGCAATTAACTACGATGCTAACATCTTGAACCAAGGAGCTGTCTTAGGTACTGACTATAACTTTGACGCTCCTGCGGGTAACAAGGTTAGGATTACGGCGGTAAATGCTGCCAACTATAAAGTGCGTGTAGTTTAAGAGCGTGGCGAGTGATTCACGTTTTCGTTTTAATCATGACGATTGGTGGTTTGGAAGTAGCTGCTGACAACTGTGGCGAGTCCATGTGTTTTCGTAGCGTTGACACTTGTAACAGTTTTGCTGCAAAACTTCGACAGAGAAGTTCGCCAAGCACTTCTATTGGTATTACTACATACTGCAAGCCCATTCTTGTAGACCCTACGCAAGACGGCATAAAGATTTACTAATGGCTGCAGAGATAGTAGCAGCAGTACAGATATGCGCCTCTGCTTACCGCTTTATGAAGACAGCGGTTAATGAAGGCAAAGAGCTTGGTGACATGACCAGAGCTTTGAGTAAGTTCTGGGATGCGCGAGAAACAGTTAGTGTTTTAGAACAAAAAGCTACCAATCCTAGCAAGATAGAAAAATTGTTCGGCGGTAAATCAGTTGAGAGTCAGGCTCTTGAGATAACGCTACAAAAAAGAAAGGCTCAACAACTCGAAAAAGAATTAAAGGATTTGTTCTACTGGAGCGGCAATGCAAATCTCTGGCACGATATGCTCAAGGAAAGAACTAAAATACGGAATATGCGAATCGCTGACGCTAAAGCTAAAGCGGAAACTAGGGCTGCCATGATTGACGTGGCGGCGATACTCGGAACCGTTGCAACGGTTTTTGTAATCGCGATGGCAATAACAAGCGCGGCAATAGAATGATGGAGTTTTTATTATGATGTTACAACTCGCTCAAAGTTTAATTGCTCCAGTGACAGGAATTTTAGATAAATTTGTAGAAGACAAAGACCAAAAAGCTGCACTAGCGCATGAAATTGCAACGATGGCTGACAAGCAAGCGCAAGAGCAGGTGATGTTGCAGATGGAAATTAATAAAACTGAAGCACAGCATCCATCCATGTTTGTTGCGGGATGGCGACCTGCCGTTGGGTGGGTATGTGCTCTTGCAATGTTGTTGAATTTTATTTTAATTCCTTTTATCAATTTGGGATTGGAATTCGGTGGCCTAGAACTTGAACTTGATTTGATCGACATGGAAACTATGATGCCTGTACTTTTCGGGATGCTTGGTCTTGGCGGTATGCGAACTTATGAAAAGTCTCGCAAAGTGGCAAGAGATAAATAACTTGAAAAGTTTAGAGGATTACACCACTACAGATAGGCAGCGGGAAGTCTTAAAATGTTGGGAAGACTATAATAGGAATTCTGTTAAAGCCAGTGGTGCTCTGGGTATTACTTCTTCCACTGTCAGAGATATCATTAACACGATTAAATCCAGAGCCGCTGCTGCGGGATACTCTGACCACTGGGATGCACGAAGACACGTTCCTGTAGGTGAACACGTTATTGGTCGTTCTATCTACACAGAGGATGATGAAGGCAATAAAGCATGGTTAAAAACTAAACGAACAATAGAGCAAGCAGAAAAAGAAAAAGCATTTAAGGCTTTTATTGATGAGCTGAACTCAAATTTAAAAAAAGCTAATAAGACTCGAAAACAAAAGAAAATTCGAGCATCAGATATTATGCCAACAATTACTATCGGAGATGCTCACATAGGAATGAGAGCTGATGGCTCCGAAACTAGAGATAGAGATTTTGATTCCAAGATTGCAGCAAAAGAAATATTAGCTGCTGTAGATGATCTGACGGATAAAATGCCAGAAGCTAAAGTAGGAATGCTAGTGCAGGTTGGTGATTTTACTCATTCTGACGGCTCTAGCCCATTTACTACAAAAGGCACGTTAGTTGATGTGGATACGCGATTTGAAAAAATAATGCGTACAGCAGCAAATGTCATGGTTCACGCAATAGATCGAATGCTCGATAAGTGCGATACAGTGCAAGTCGTAGTGGCTAGAGGTAATCACGACACAGACGCAGCACTTGCTGTTCAACTTATTCTTGAGTTTTACTATTCAAATGAACCTAGAATTAATATCTTAAAATCAAAAGGTTTTTTTCATTATCTACAATGGGGCAAGTGGCTGTTCGGTGTTCATCATGGCGATAAAGTTAAAGCGGCTAAACTAGCTCAGATAATGCCACGAGATATGCCGAATGCTTGGGGTGCTACGACTCACAGAATGTGGTTCGTTGGTCATTTTCATCACGCTAGTATTCAAGAATTTGAAGGCGTTACTGTTCAAAAATTTGGTACACTAGCCCCGCCAGATGCGTGGCACTCAGGTCAGGGATATGGCTCAGATCACACCATGTCAATGATTGTTTTTAAAAAGGATGGCGGTAAGTTAATAACTTGCACCTACGAAATTCCTAAACAGTACAGCGAACCAGATGTGGTAATATAATGGAAGACCGACTAACCAGAGTAGAAGCTAAAATAGATAGCTTACAAGAAGCTATTGTTTCATTGGCTAGAGTCGAAGAAAGGCTTGTTACTGTATTCAACCGTCAATCTTCTATTGAGGACAAGGTTAATACTTTAGACGATAAGGTAGACAGGCTTTCTGATAACGTAATAAAAACTCGTGCAACTGAGCGTTTCGTTTGGGTGATAATAGCTGCGGCAATTGGTGCAGCATTTAGGTACATGGGTTGATGGATACTATACCTTTTCCAGATACAAGAACTGAAAGACTATCTGAAAATGCGATGGATGAATTGACTTCTTGGGGGGAAGAAAAATTAGAAACTGGCGTCAGCGCAATAATTCTTATTGGTTTGTTAGAAACTTATAAATCTGCTCTGACTTACAATTTATTAGTAGATGAAGACTACGAGGAATAGAAAATGGGAATTTTAGCTTATCTTGGATGGGTAAAAAGACTTTGGGTTATGGTTGTTGATATTGTAAAACTAATTGAAGAAACTATTCCTGATGATGGCGCAGGTAAAGAAAAGCTAGCTGCTTTTGACTTACTGCTTCGAGGCGCAATTGAAAAAGCAGACGATATAGATGAAGATTTTGAAAAGCTGCAACCAGTAGCTCACGATATTGTTAGAGCAGCCGTAACTCTGTTTAACGCTACAGGGCTATTCAAAAAGAAAGCGTAATGTCTAAACTGATAGAAATGATCAAGCGTCATGAAGGTGTAAAAAAATATGTCTACGAAGATTCGCTTGGCATTAAAACTATTGGAGTCGGTCGTAACTTAGAAGATATGGGCTTATTGAGTAAAGAAATAGATTTTTTACTCATGAATGACGTAGAGAGGGTAATTACTGAGCTAGAATGCACATTTGATTGGTTTTCTGACTTAGACGGTGCTCGTAGAGACGCGATGATAGATATTGGTTTTAATTTAGGCGTTGGGAGTAGACTGCTGTCGTTCAAGAAAGCCCTATCTGCTATGGAAGATGAAGATTACACTAAGGCTGCTATAGAATTTATGGATTCAAAGTGGGCTGAACAAGTTGGCAGCAGAGCAGTTGAGTTATGCGACATGATAGAAAGCGGCGAATACTATTTCTAATCAACCATAGATTTTATCATCTTCTATAAGCATATCTAAATAGTGTCTAGCTTTACGCAAATCTTCTAAGCCATTTTTTTCTCTGTGCCTAGAAACATACTTGATAATATTAGCTTCTCTATAAGGTATATTATTTTCTACGATATAGTCGATTGGCTGTATCTTCATATCTTTATAATGATTGCCGCCAATCTGTATTTCTTTGTTGCTCATTATTAGTTAGTCTCATTTTTAGATTTAAAATAAATTGAATACTTTTCAGCACATTCTGGGTGCGCTGTAAAAAATTCTGCCGACTCGTTTATCATTTTAATCAAAGTGCCTACTGCACGTAATTCAGGTGATTCTTCGGGCAGTTCATTAGCACCTGTAAGAATCCAAGCTTGAAGTTCTGCATGACTCATTGGCTTTGCTAAATCTTCCATTGATTGCTCCTAGTGTTTGGTTTCATTATCTTGGATTTCGTTTTCTACGTTTAAAAAAACTTTATACTTTTCCCAAATCTGTTCATCAGATTCTAAAAAATCATCGAACAGGTTAAAAAAAACCATTAAAGTAAGAATGCCTCTATAGTCATTACCCTTAAATTCGTTCAACCTATCGCCAAATTCTTCTAGTTCTACACGAGTTAATAGTTCTATAGTTTCACCATCTATCACGGCATGAGTTGGACGCATTAACACTCTCCTATTCTGTTTTGATGATATTTAATTAATTCAGACCATTCTTTATACATTTCTTCATAGTCTTTTTTGTAATACTTAATTGGGTTCCTTCTGTTCTGAAGCATTTCTTCAACGAAATTTTTTCCGTACATATCTTGCATCCATAGTGTATATTCTTGTGCAGCTGCTCCGCTTTTCATGCCGAAGATATTGCAGCCGATGCATTGCGGGTGGACATTGCTAATCTCTAAAGCCCAAAAAGAACTGCTACCTTTAGGAATATAATGACCACCTTGCATTCCGTCTTTGTAATGTTTAACTACTCCGCAAGATACGCATTGAACGTAACCATTGTCATCAGCAGCAGACAGCCTAGCCAATAACTGTATAGTTTCAAGGCATAGTTTTCTGTTCATCGCAAAGCCTTTTCAGTTCTTTGATTTCGGCTCTCATTTCTTGAAAGCGATAAGTCAATTCACGAACTAACTCCACCATTTCGTCTGCATCATCTTCATTAAATTCAATATTTATTTTCATAATTTTCTCTGGATGGAAAAGGTACACTAAAGCCATATTTATTAGCAAAGTGTCTGTTTAGAACATCATAGACTTTGGAATATTCATTAGTGTTAGCATCCGTAGTTGATTTCTTTTGAATCATTGCGTCCTGTAATGGCTTCCACAAATGTTCTCGAACCGAGTCTCCTGTCCAAGGTATATCGTATTCTTCCTTGAGAACCTTTTTCATATCTAGCCCTCGCTCACAGAATGCTTCAGCTAGTTGTCTGCAATAAACCTGCAAAGCATTGTTCTGAGCGTTGGTGCGTTTCTTGCCTATACTCCACTCAACGGTTACAGATTGATTGATTTTCCATTCTTCAATTATTAGCTGTACAAATTCTTCTAGTCTTTCTTTAGAATCTATATCAAACCTTTTTGCTGAGTTCATGTTTTTTTCTTCTCGCAGAATCCTTTGTTAATTCTCTTCCACTCCAATCTAATTGCTTAGGCTTGTTGGTAGAGAATTCTTGAGGGTTAAGTTTTTCAATTTTACCGCCTTTTCGCAAATACGACCTAATCTGTTGTTCGATTATTTTGCGTTTACATTCTTTTTCCTCAGGCATAGATTCACGCATCAACATCACCTAAATTGACAAATTCATCTATCGACATGCCAAATATTTCAGCTAATTTCTGAACCTTATGGATTGAAGCTGAGGCATTCCTGCGGGTGTAGTAGACAGATTGACGTGTTTCACCAAGCCGTTGAGCTACGGTGGCTGTTGATATTCTAGTGATATGCTGTGCTTCTTTCATACTTCTACCGATATTTGCTGTTTTCATCTTGAATTCCTTGTGTTAAATTTTGTTTGAGATTGTTTCTCTCTGTAGCAAAACTTGCCCGACTAGGTTTCTACCCCTTTCCTAGTCGGGCTTTTTTATCAAAAAGGGATATCTTTATCATCAAAAGCATTACCAAATGGATTGTCTGGCTGTGCTAATTTATGCTGCTGCTGTTGTGCCTGAGTGCCTGACTGCTGCGGTTTAGAGTCTAAAAACTGCATAGAGTTAGCAATTATCTCGGTGCTGTAGCGTTTCTCACCATTTTTTTCGTAAGAACTGGTGGTGATTTTACCCTCTATATAAATTTTGGAACCTTTCTTGACATATTCACCTGCTAGTTCCGCTAGCTTGTTGAACATGGTTACACGATGCCATTCAGTCTTTTCTTGTTTGACACCTTGTTTGTCTGTCCACTTTTCGTTAGTAGCTAACGACAGGCTAACCACTGGTGTTCCTGTAGCTGTAGCTCTATATTCTGGCTCAACACCCACATTACCTATAAGCATTACTTTGTTCAGTGACATTATATTTCTCCTTTTTTATATTTTTCGACACATTCGCCGATTAGTTCTGTTGCTCTTTCTAAATGACCTTTTAATAAGCCAATAAATTTTTCATCTCTTTCTACAGTAACCATTAGCTGCTCACCAAAATCAGGGTGGTAGCTATAGAAATGCCAAACATCTCTTTCAGTGACTAATAAACTGCCTTGGACTTGCTGAATATATTTTGTCGGCAGCACACCACCTCTGAGATAAGCCAGATGGTTATGCGCCATAGGGCATTTGATTTCTAGCCCTGCGTCATCATCAATTAGACCATCTGGGCTACAACCTGCTCCTATAGCCTTATTGATACAGAATCCAATTTCGTAAACTTCAAAATCATACATAAATTCAAAATTGCTTCTCGCCTCAGGCTCTAAATCAATGCCTCTTTGCATCGCATCAGATGTAAAATTATTGGATGATCTTTGGCCTGTAATGACCTCAGAAGCAAGCTCATTAATATACGAATCTGCCTGAGTAGACCACTTGCCAGTAGACGTACAGATTCTGCTAAAGTTACTTGCACTAGGAATACCCATTCTTGCGGCAAACCATTCTTCTGAGCCTTGCTCACAATCAATGATATCCATTAGCTTGTCGCTCAAACTATCCACATCAATGCCTAAGAATTTATTTGTGGCATCAATAATCATGATTGAGACTCCTGCATCTTTTGTAGCCTTGTAAGAATATTTTGATATTTGAATTTTGGTATATCAGATAAAGAAGACACTGCTGTGGCCTCACAGATGCGTTTCTCAAGCTCTGAGTCACCATCTAATATATCTACCAAGGTTTTGAGTTGTTTGCCTGAGATAGCCCCTGAGGGCTTCTGAGAGGGTGTTGCTAGCCCCATAGCCTGATTACCATCATCGTCTGCCGTTGGAATTCCAAGAATAGAGCCATAACAGTATCTTTTTGTGTAAGTAATCGCACTGCCATAGGCATGTGTATCATGCTTAGAAGGCGGCACACCGAAGCTATGCTCCATCCACTGCCCACTGCTATGCATTAATCTGTTGATAATGCCGACATGACCCTGATCATTGAATGGGAATTGCACAATAGATAATCCATGCTCACCGAGATGCGGTTTCGCCATTTCGATAAATTCGATAAATTCAGCATAGCTGCTGTTGTGAACACCTTTTGCTTTTTTTAAGACTGGAGTAAATTGAGCCTGTGCTTTTGAAAGAGCCGCAGCTAATTCATTTATTTCATTACTTGTTTTCATAGTTTTTCCCTTTTTTAAAATATCTAACAAATTATATTGTATTTTTTTAATTTAGTAAATAGGTTTTTTATAGATTGAGGTTTTTTCGCATCTCTGCTATTCGTCTCCGCATTTCTTCTTTGCTTAAAATATTTTCCTGCTTTTCAATTGCAAATATTTTATGCGATTTATGTGAGACGGTTAGTCGGCATAATTGTCTGAAGCTAGCTAAATCCATGAACTGCGTGTGATCTTGTGCTGCTTTTATGCCATTCATGTATTCTTCTTCGGTAAAGTCATTCGTCAGACTTCTGTGCCAGACTTTCATTTCAGTTGAGCCGATCTCGTGATGTGTCTTGCCCATCGCTTGCAATATCCGCCATCCCTTCGCCATCGTCTCTGGCGATATATTTCCTAAGTTCTGCGTCTGACTTTTCTGACTTTGTGAGCTTGTGCTGTTGATAAGTGTTGAGACTGATTTCATCATCGAATCGCTCATTAGTTAGATACCTCTCTACGTGTTGAAAATTGGTGAAAAATTCACCACGAAATCGTTGTAATTCTTTTGCCATACGCTGTTTCGTATAACGCTCAATAATGAATTCAACATCATCGTCATTAATCTCCATCTTTATAAAGACTTCTAATGCTTTTATCTTTGAACCCTTTTCACCGAAATCAGTATCAAAAGATTTCCATAATCTTTCAAAAGATTCGGGGTATTTTCTTCGTTTCATATCATGTTCTCCCTAATTATTTGCTGAAGTCGATACAGCATTTCCTCTATGACTATTACCGTTGCGCCTTGATCACTGAGCCCTTTTTGATTCAAATCTTCATCTAAGCCTCTTATTGCCGTTGTTATTAACTCAAGCAATATATCAATTTCGTTTTTATTTAATTCCATTTTGTTCTCCTTAAATTTTAAGCAAAGTAACCTTAAAGGCTTGACAGCCCTTTTGGATTTTCTATCGCGCTAACTCAGTTTCAGTGTATCGAATATGCTATCTATTCAACTGCATTAAGCATTAGCAGTTGAGGCTCTTTCGCTCACAAGTATCGCCGACTCTTGGGTTTTAATATTCCCAAGCCTAAGCCCACTGGCCGAGTGTCGGTTTGCTGCAGATATAGGGGAGGTGATAGAATAGCCCTGTCGGGTGTCCTATCCTTTCTCTCGCCAAATATCGGACTTTAGGCGCTCAAACGCCACCGACTCCCCAATTAAAGCTTTTTCCTCTCAGGAAGTAAACTTTTTTGTCAAAATAAGTGGAAATACGCTATTTCCCGAAGTTATCTCGCCTTTTTATCAATTTTTTTGTATTCCTAAGCTATTGTTTTTAATAGAGTTTTATATAATATGACAAAAAAAGTTAAATATATGTAAAAAAATGCTTAACAAAGTAGTAGGAATGATATTTAATACACACATCGAAGGCAATTACGCACACAAACTTCGAAGGATTATCAAAATGAAAAAAGGCAGCACACTTCAGCTTATTAATACTTTCGTTAAAATTAAAGCCGAGCAAAACACAGATAAAGATTACGACCTTGCAGAGCTTACTTTTGAATTATCTAAATTATTAGAGGCTTTTCCAGAAGCTGAACAGAAATTTAGACAAAGGACGGAAATGTTTTATCAAATGTCTTTAGGCACAGAAGACTACAACCCTGTAACTTATTAAAAATCACCGCCCCTTCGGGGGCAATTGTAAGAAAAATGGAGTCAGCAAAATGACGCTAATCTACACAAGAGAAGATGGCTACAAAGTCTATCAAGCAAAGGGGATGGATATAGGCTTTTGGAAGGGGACTTATATAGTCCTAAATTGGATCAGAGATAACGAATTTAAAACCAAAGCCGAAGTAATCAAAGCAATCGACTAAACCAACCAGCTCCTTCGGGGGCATTAAGGAGAACGGTATGGATATAACAATAGATACAATAATTTCCGCGATAGAGCATTGTAGCAACAAGCAAGAAAGTGAAATGATTCGTCAATTTAAAGCAGGTCATGGGTCTTGGGCAGGAATAGTCATAGAGGAAATGCTGTCTGATTACCTAGATTCTTTAGTAGATATGAGCGAGCCAACTGAGGCACAAGAACAAGCAGAATGGAATCGTGATCAACCGAGAGGATAAATATTAAATTTAGGGTACGTCTAATCAGCTATTTAGCGTACTCCAAATTTATTAAAAAAAAACTTTACATGATGTAAAACATTTTTTAAAATTGTTTTACTTAATTAGATTAACAAAGGGGAAATACAATGGAATTAGAATATAACGACTTTTGGCAAACTCAGGCTAGAGGCAAGAATCTTGACGAGTATGAAATTTATGTAACCTGTGCTGATGATGGCAAGGGCAACGATTTCACTACTGGGGAACCGCTTAAAACTTACGAAGAATGGCTAGATAGCTAAACATTAAAAAGGGGAAATATTATGATTATCTTTAATTATCCAAGCAAGAAGGTATTGAAAGAGCGTATAGGCGAAAGTCTAGATTACATAGAAACAAGTCTATTTGGCGCAGAATATAGGCGTGATGGTGTACTAACAGGAGCTAATCGCCCTCACATAACAGGCCAAGGCAGAGAATTTTTTGCTGAAGTCACTATGAAAGATGGCTTAATTCACAAAGTTACATAGGGGTAAAACAATGAGCACAAGAGCAACCTATCTATTCAGCAATACAGCATTGGCAGGAGAAGATGTCTGCGTATATATTCACCACGATGGCTATCCGTCAGGCGCAGCGCAGTATCTAAGCCGCGCCAAGAACCTCTCATCTAAAGACAAGCGTCCATTACTAGAGTCATTCATAGCTGCTAATAAAGGAGCAGAGATTACCCGCTGTCATAGTACACATGGAGATACAGACTATCGTTACTCTATTACCAGTACTGGTTACGGATTAGCCGATATCACCTGCCATTCAAGACACGTTTCGTTAGAAGGAGATGACGAGGGATTCTCAACTCACTGGAAAGAGATATTTTCTGGAAGTCTAAAGGAATTCATTACGAGCAATATCGATGAGCAGGAGGAGATGTCTACACCGTACACTCACGAGGACTACGAAGACCGCATAGCCGAGCTAGAGAAGGATTTAGAGCAGTCCATTGAGCATATTGAT
>Ga0208645_1000795_pt1 | contig 31169 bp, 25 predicted proteins | sample VirMetDEL_Sep_01_FD_184519 | JGI IMG/M metagenome (GOLD analysis project Ga0208645, IMG submission 184519) | Aqueous microbial communities from the Delaware River and Bay under freshwater to marine salinity gradient to study organic matter... | ecosystem: Environmental > Aquatic > Marine >... | reverse complement strand
GCTGTTGGCGAGCGCGACGGGCGGCGAGGAAGCGGAACAGCAGGAAGGCGATCAGGCCGAAGATCAGCATGTCCATGATCTGCAGGCCTTCGAAACCATCACCCATGAACATCGAGGCCAGCAGGCCACCGGCGGCCAGACCTGCCAGCGGGCCGAGCCAGCGCGAAGCGCCGCTGGCGGCAGCGGGTTGACGACCTGCGTTGGGCGCAGCGGCGGCCGGTTGTGATTGCGGCGCAGCCTGGCGGGACTGGTGGCTGGGTGCGGAGCCAAAGGATTTGCCACCGCCAAAACGCTTGGCGTGGGCTTCGAAGCTGAAGGTCAGTGCCAGGCACAGAACCATGGCGATACTGAGGAAACGCTGCATCACGGTTTTCTCTCTTTTGGAAAAGCTTGGGCGGCATCTTGCCCGGCAAGGGTGGGCATGGCCAGTGACAGAATGTTTCTTGCTTTTGCCTGGGGGACGGCAGACCCGGCGCGGATCAATCCCGCCGTATTGCCCGAGCGACAAACGGAGCCTGAGGCTCCGTTCATTCAGCGCCAGTCGTACAGCTCTTTTTCCGATAGCGCCTGCATCGAGGTGGCCAGCGCCTGGAAGGCTTTCATCGAGGCCCAGATACGGCCGTTGAGCTCGCTCTGCGCGGCCAGCTCGCCGAGTACCTGTTCGGTCTCGTGCTGCATGGCCTGCAGCACCGGATCGGGGAAGCGCTTGAGCTGGGTGCCGCTCTTCTTCAGTTCGTCCAGGGCCAGGGCGTTGTTGAACACGTAGTCGTCCATCATGTCCAGGGTCGAGGCGCGCGCGGCCTCGGTGACAATGGCTTGCAGATCGGCCGGCAGGGCGTCGAAGGCCTTCTGGTTGATCAGCAACTCCAGCACCGACTGCGGCTCCTGCCAGCCCGGGTAGTAGTAGTACCTGGCGGCTTTTTGCAGGCCGAAGGCGAGGTCGTTGTAGGGGCTGACCCAGTCGGTGGCATCGATGGCGCCGGTCTGCAGGGCGGTGAAGATCTCGCCGCCCGGCAGCACCACGGTGGTGGCGCCGAGGCGACTCCAGACCTCGCCGCCGATGCCCGGCATGCGGATCTTCAGGCCCTTGATGTCATCCAGGCTGTTGATTTCCTTGTTGAACCAGCCGCCCATCTGCATGGTGCTGTTGCCGGCGGTCAGCGGCTTGAGGCCGAAGGGTGCATAGGCTTCGTCCCACAGCGCCTGGCCACCGCCATGGCTGAGCCAGGCGTTCATCTCCAGGGTCGACAGGCCGAACGGCACGGCGCCGAAGAACTGCGCAGCTGGCACCTTGCCCTTCCAGTAATACGGCGTGCCGTGGCCCAGTTCGGCGGTGCCGCGCGAGACGGCGTCGAACACTTCCAGCGCCGGTACCAGTTCGCCGGCCGCGTAGACCTTGATGGTCAGGCGCCCGGCGCTCATGGCGTTGATCCGCTCGGCCAGACGTTCGGCAGCAGTGCCGGTGCCCGGGGCGTTCTTCGGCCAGGTGGTGACCATCTTCCAGTGGAAGCTTTGCGCGGGTGTGGTGGCCTGGTTGGCGGGAGCTGAATCGTCCTTGCAGCCGATCAGGCCGAAGGCGAGCAGGGGCAGGAGCAGCAGAGAGCGAAGATGCATGGGCAGGATCTCTAAGAAAAACGGGGCCAGAACCCAATGCCATTCGCTGCAGTGTCATCTGGCTGCGTAAAGACAGGAGAGGTTAAGGCTTTCGCGCTATTTCAGCCCTCTCCCCCGGTCCCTCTCCCATGAATGGGAGAGGGGAGCGAGCGGCTCAACGCCAGTTGTACAGCTCTTTCTCGGTCAGCGATTGCATGGCGCTGGCCTCTTCGAGGAAGGCTTTCTGCGAGGCCCAGATGCGACCATTGAGATCGTTTTCCGCAGCCAGGGACTCGAGCACCACGCTGGATTGCTCACGCATGGCCTGCAGCACCTCGTCCGGCAGGCGCTTGAGTTGCACGCCTTCGGCCTTGAGGCTTTGCAGCGCCTTGGCGTTGTTGAATACGTAGTCGTCCATCATGTCCAGGGTCGCGGCGCGCGCAGCTTCGACGACGATGGCCTGGAGGTCGGCCGGCAGGGCGTCGAAGGCCTTCTGGTTGACCATCGACTCGACCACCGCCTGCGGCTCCTGCCAGCCCGGGTAGTAGTAGAACTTGGCCGCCTTGTGCAGGCCGAAGGCCAGGTCGTTGTAGGGGCCGACCCAGTCGGTGGCATCGATGGCGCCGGTCTGCAGCGAGGTGAAGATCTCACCGCCAGGCAGGTTGACGGTGATCGCACCGAGCTTGCTCCAGACTTCGCCACCGAGGCCCGGCATGCGGATCTTCAGGCCCTTGATGTCATCCAGGCTGTTGATTTCCTTGTTGAACCAACCAGCCATCTGCATGGTGGTGTTGCCAGCGGACAGCGGTTTGACGCCGTAGGGTGCGTAGGTTTCGTCCCACAGCGCCTGGCCACCGCCATGGCTGAGCCAGGCGTTCATCTCCAGGGTGGAGAGGCCAAAAGGTACGCTGCTGAAGAACTGCGCAGCCGGAACCTTGCCTTTCCAGTAGTACGGCGTGCCGTGGCCCATTTCGGCGGTGCCACGGGAAACGGCGTCGAACACCTCCAGCGCCGGCACCAGCTCGCCAGCGGCGTAGACCTTGACGGTCAGGCGCCCGGCGCTCATGGCGTTGATGCGCTCGGCCAGGCGTTCGGCAGCGGTGCCCAGGCCGGGGAAGTTCTTCGGCCAGGAGGTGACCATCTTCCAGTGGATGGTTTCTGCCGGCTTGGCGGCGGCTTGCTCGCTGGCTGGCTTGTCTTCTTTGCAGCCAACCAGGCCGATGGCGGCGATCACTGCCAGAGCGGCGCCGAACAGGTTGCGGCGATTCATCGATGTTTCTCCAGATACGGTAGGTTCTAACAGGCTTCCAGCTTGGCGTACGCCAGCATCAGCCACTTGCTGCCTTCGTTTTCGAAATTCACTTGGACCCGCGCCTGGGCGCCGGCACCCTCGAAGTTGAGGATGGTGCCCTCGCCGAACAGACTGTGGCGTACGCGTTGGCCCAGGTTGAAGGGCGTTTGCGGTACGGCGCTACCGGCGAACAGGCTGCTGCCACCCATGGAGCTGGTGCTCACCGGGCGGCTGACGCTGTTGGAGAGGCGTACTTCCTGAATCAGCGGTGCGGGGATTTCGCGGACGAAGCGCGACACCTTGTTGTAGGTCTCGCTACCGTAGAGACGCCGGGTTTCGGCGTAGCTGATCACCAGCTTCTGCATGGCACGGGTAATGCCGACATAGGCCAGGCGGCGTTCTTCTTCCAGTCGGCCCGGTTCTTCCAGGCTCATCTTGTGCGGGAACAGACCCTCCTCCATGCCAACCAGGAACACCAGGGGGAATTCCAGGCCCTTGGCGCTGTGCAGGGTCATCAGTTGGACGCTGTCTTCGTTCTCGGCGGCCTGGGTATCCCCGGCCTCCAGCGAAGCGTGGGTGAGGAAGGCCTGCAGCGGGCTCAGCTCCTCGTCCTCATCGTTCTCGAAGGCGCGTGCGGCGCTGACCAGTTCCTCGAGGTTCTCCACCCGAGCCTGGCCTTTCTCACCCTTTTCCGCTTCGTGATAGGCGAGCAAGCCGCTCTGCTCGATGACCACCTGAGTCATCTGATGCAGCGGCATGGCCAGCGCCTTTTCCGCCAGGCCCTCGACCAGCTCGATGAAGCCGTTCAGGGCACTCGAGGCACGGCCTGGCAGGGCCTTGTTGGCCAGCATCAGGCGGATCGCTTCCCACATGTGCACGTCATGCGCGCGGGCGTACTCGCGGATGGTCTCGATGGTTTTCTCGCCGATGCCGCGCGCCGGCACGTTGACGATGCGCTCCAGCGCCGCGTCGTTACCGCGCCCGTCGAGCAGACGCAGGTAGGCCATGGCGTTCTTGATCTCGGCGCGTTCGAAGAAGCGCTGGCCGCCGTAGATGCGGTAAGGGATCTTTTCGCGCAGCAGCGCCTCTTCCAGCACCCGCGACTGGGCGTTGGAGCGGTAGAGAATGGCGATCTCGCTGCGCTTGAGGCCGTCCTTGCGCAGGGCGTCCTCGATGGTCTCGACCACGTAGCGCGCTTCGTCGTGCTCGTTGAAGGCGGCGTACAGGGCCAGCGGCTCGCCGTCGCTGCCGTCGGTCCACAGCTCTTTGCCGAGGCGCCCGTTGTTGTTGGCGATCAGGGCGTTGGCGGCCTTGAGGATGCCGGCCGTGGAGCGGTAGTTCTGCTCCAGGCGGATCACCTGGGTATCGGCAAAGTCGCTGGAGAACTGCTGGATGTTCTCGATACGTGCGCCGCGCCAGCCGTAGATCGACTGGTCGTCGTCACCGACCACCATCAGGCTGTCGCCGCCCTTGGCCAGCAGCCGCAGCCAGGCGTACTGCACGGCGTTGGTGTCCTGGAACTCATCGACCAGGATATGGCGGAAGCGCCGCTGGTAATGTTCGAGCAGGCCCGGCTTGTCGCGCCACAGATCCAGCGCGCGTAGCAGCAGCTCGGAGAAGTCGATCACCCCGGTGCGGGCGCAGGCCGCTTCGTAGGCCTCGTAGATGCCACGCATGGTAGCCAGGAACAGGTCGCCGCCGGCCTGGATGTGCGCCGGGCGCAAGCCTTCGTCCTTCTGCCCGTTGATGAACCACTGCGCCTGCTTGGCCGGCCAGCGCTGTTCGTCCAGGCCCAGCTCGCGGATCACCCGCTTGATCAGGCGCTGTTGATCGTCGGAGTCGAGGATCTGGAAGTTCTCGGCCAGCCCGGCTTCCTGCCAGTGCGCGCGCAGCAGGCGGTGGGCCAGGCCGTGGAAGGTGCCGACCCACATGCCGGCCGGGTTGTGCCCGAGCATCTGTTCGATGCGGTGGCGCATCTCGGCGGCGGCCTTGTTGGTAAAGGTCACCGACAGGATCGAATGAGGCGAAGCGCCCATTGCCTGGATCAGGAAGGCAATGCGGTGCACCAGCACACGGGTCTTGCCGGAGCCGGCGCCGGCCAGCACCAATTGGCGGCCGAGCGGAGCGGCCACAGCCTGGACCTGGGCGTCGTTGAGCGAAGCGAGGAGGAGTTCGGGGTCGTTTTGCATCGCGGCATTCTAGGGGGCCGGACAGGGGAGGGCAAACCGCCGGTTCGTGGCGGCGAAACCACCAGGGCGCAACCGACGAATGGCAGATCAGGGCATGGAGATGCGCGGATGGCAGGCCGGTGGCAATCATGGGCTACCGGCGCTCGCCCAGCGTGGGGTGTCAAGCAGTGAAATTGCCCACATCCATGTTGGGCAGAGCGTCTGTCTCGGGTATTCTCCCGCGACGTCAGGGCTGAGGGTGCCGATATTTGCCCCCGCAGACCCTTAGGCAACCATTACAAGAAAATCGCCTATGACCGCCACGACTAGCGCCGTAATTCAAGAGGTGACGCTGGACCCGCACCAGGCTGAACGTCAGTTCGCCACGGATATTGCCGTCGAGCGTACCCGTCTGTTGTTCCAGGGCTCACGCCTGCCCACATTGCTCATGCTGCTGGTCGGCCTGGCCTGCAGCTTATTGCTGTGGAATCAGCAGGGCGCACCGATGCTCGCTGCCTGGCTGGGCTGGGTGGTCCTGCTGGTGCTGTTGCGCCTGACCCAGGTGAATGCCTTCAACGAGGCGCTGCCCAGCCGGCAGGCCGAGCCCTACTGGCGGCGTATCTTTCTCTTCGGCGCCGGTGCATCCGGGCTGACCCTGGCCTTCGCCGTGATCGTGCTGGTGCCTGCCGATGTGTTCTACCAGCAGGCGCTGGTCTATGGGTTGATTGCCGCGGCGATTCTCTCGGCCAGCGTGGCCTATGCCGTCAGCCTGTCCGCCTTCCTCACCTTCGCACTGCCCTGCTTGCTGCCGTCGGCGGCCTTCTTGCTGCTCAGCGACAATCCCCTGCAACGCGGCTGGGGACTGATCAGTGTGATTCTGTTCCTCGCCTTGCTGGTGGTGGCCTGGCAGGTCAATCGCCTGGTGCAGCGCAGCCTGGTACAGCGTTTCCACAACCTGGCGCTGATCAGCAATCTCGAACATGCCAAGCAGTGCGCCGAAGGCCTCAACGAAGAGCTGGCGCGCGAGGTCGAGCAGCGCCGCCGCGCCGAGCGCGAATTGCGCAGTGCCCACGGCGAACTGGAAATGCGCGTGGCCGAGCGCACCCTGGAGCTGGACGAAGCGACCCACGCCCTGGGCAAGAGTCAGGCACGCCTGAGTCTGGCGCTGGAGGCCAGCGAGCTGGGACTGTGGGACTGGGATCTGCAGAGCGACCAGGTGCATCACTCGCACCTGCGCGAGCTGTTCGGCCTGGATCCCGAGCTGGTGCAGGTGATGCTGCGTGACCTGACGCCGCGCCTGCACCCGGACGATCTGCCGGCACTGCGCCGGGCGCTGGTGGCGCACATGAAGGGGCGCAGCGAGGATTACCACATCGAATACCGCGTGCGCCATGCCGATGGTCACTGGGTCTGGGTCGAGGACCGTGGCCGGGCGGTGGAGCGCGACGCCGAGGGGCGCGTGCTGCGCATGCTCGGCACCCGGCGCGACGTCAGCGCGCGGCGCCAGCAGGAGCAGCAGCAGCGCCTGGCGGCAACGGTGTTCGAGGCGGCCAGCGAAGGCATCTTCATTCTCGATCCCGACTATCGCGTGCTGGCGGTCAATCGTGCGTTCAGCGCAGTCACCGGCTACAGCAGCGAGGAAGTGGTCGGGCGCACGGTGACCAGCCTGATCGGCAGCCGCGAGATGCGCAGGCAATACCAGATGATCCGCCAGGAGCTGGACAACAGTGGTACCTGGCAGGGTGAGCTGATCGAGACGCGCAAGAGCGGTGAGCTTTACCCGCAGTGGCTGCAGCTCAATCTGGTGCGCGACGCGGCTGGCCGGCCCAGCCAAATCGTCGGCTTCTTTGCCGACCTGACCGCACGGCGCGAGGCCGAAGAGCGCCTGCGTTACCTGTCGCATTACGACGACCTGACCGGTCTGGCCAACCGCAGCCTGTTCCGGGAGCGCTTGCACGACGCCAGCCAGCGCGCGCGCCAGAGTGGCCGCAGCATCGCCCTGGTGCATATCGATCTGGACCGTTTCAAGCTGCTCAACGACAGCCTCGGCCATGAAGTGGCGGACCAGCTGCTGCGTCAGATGAGCCGCCGCCTGACCCAGGCGGTGCCGGAAGCCGACTGCATCGCGCGGCTGTCGGGCGACGAATTCGTCATCATCCTCGATGCCTACGGCAGCCTGTCCAGCCTGGCGCGAGTGGCCAGCCGGCTGCTGGCCAAGCTGCGCGTGCCGATGACCGTCGGCGGCCACGAACTGGTGGTCAGCGCCTCGCTGGGGATCAGCCTGCTGCCCGACTACGCGCGCGAGATCAGCGCATTGATCAGTCAGGCCAACATGGCCGTGCAACACGCCAAGCACCTGGGCGGCAACACCTTCCAGTTCTTCACCGACAACCTGCAGGCCTGCACCCTGGAGCGTCTGCAACTGGAGAACCAGCTGCGCAAGGCCATCGATGAAGGCCAGCTCGAGGTGTTCTACCAACCCAAGCTGAACCTGGCCGACGACCAGCTCAATGCCGCCGAAGCGCTGGTGCGCTGGCGCCATCCGCAGCAGGGCATGATAGCGCCGAGCGAGTTCATCGGCCTGGCCGAGGAAACCGGGTTGATCGCGCCGATTGGTGAGTTCGTGCTACGCCAGGCCTGCCAGCAGGCCTGCGCATGGCAGCGCCAGGGGCTGGCGAAAATCCGCGTGTCGGTGAACATCTCGGTGCATCAGCTGCGTCAGGGCAACCTCACCAGTCTGGTCCGTCAGGTGCTGGAAGAGACCGGTCTAGCGCCGCAGTACCTGGAGTTGGAACTGACCGAAAGCCAGCTGCTGGACAACGTCGACAGCGTCATCGTCACCTTCCGCCAGCTGCGCGAACTGGGGGTCAAGCTGGCGATCGACGACTTCGGCACCGGCTACAGCTCGCTCAGCTATCTCAAACGCTTCCCGGTGCATTACGTGAAGATCGACCAGACCTTCATCCGCGACCTCTCGCCTGGTGGCGAGGATGCGGCGATCACTCGCGCGATCATCGCCATGGCCCACAGCCTGGAGCTGAAAGTGGTGGCCGAGGGCGTGGAAACCCAGGCGCAGATGGATTTCCTCAAGAGTCAGAACTGCGACGAGATCCAGGGCTACCTGATCAGCCGCCCGGTGGAAGCGAGCGCCTTCGCCGAGCTGCTACGGGCGCAGATCGACAACCCGCTGGCTTGAGCGGCGTTTCTTCTCTACCCAGTCGCTGAAACCGGGCGCGGACGCGACCGGCGCAAAGATGGCTGTGCCATAACGGCCACTGCGCGATGCTGCGGGCCTCGCTCACGACAAGGAGTACCCGATGGCCAAAGCCCCATCCCTGAGCATGGCTCAGCGCTTGCTGCTGGCTTCGCAGAGCATGGCGCCGGTGGCGGTGAAGGCCGCGCTGGTGCAGAAGCTCGGCCCCGAACAGGCTGCGCAACTGTCGCCGCACATGCCGCCGGCGCAACTGCGTGAGCTGATCCTCGAACTGCCCATCGACTTTCTCGCCCGGGTCACTACCCACCTCGACCCGCAGATGATTCTGCAGACCTACCTGGCACTGCCGGATGAGGTGCACCTGCAGGTGGCGCGTCAACTGTGCGCCATCGGCGCTTTCGCCACTGCCGCGCGTTATGCCGAATGCCTGTCGGCCAAGCAGGTGAAGGTGCTGATCTATGGCATCAACGACACCGACCACGTGCTGCAGATCGCTCGCCATATCGTCGACATCGACCTGATCGTGCAGAGCCTGCGCAGCTTTTCCACGGGCTACCTGTGCCGGCTCACCGAGGCCGCCGCGGCCGATGACAATGTGGCCATCTCCGCCCGCGTGTTGAGCGGCCTGGCGCTGCCACGCCAGGCCGATGTCTGCGCGCATCTTGATCCGGCGTTGCTGCACGAGTTGTTGCCGCTGCTGCTGGAGGCCAACGACGGGCTGCGCGAGCTACTGCCAGAACGTCTGCAGGCTGCTTCGGAGCGGCTGGAGGCGCCCGCTGCGGCCGCTCCAGCACTGATCGCCGGCAAGCCGGCTCCTACGCAGACCTAGCGAGCGAACAGCTGACCGATATCCTTGAACGCCTTGAACTCCAGGGCGTTGCCGCAGGGGTCGAGGAGGAACATGGTGGCCTGCTCGCCGACCTGCCCCTGGAAGCGCACGTAGGGTTCGATGACGAACTGGGTTTCGCGACTGCGCAGGCGCTCGGCCAGCGCTTCCCAGGCCTCCCAGCCGAGCACCACGCCGAAATGCGGCACCGGCACGTCGTGGCCGTCCACCGGGTTGCTCACGGCCGACTCCTGATAGGCCATCTTCGGTGCCTCGTGGATCACCAACTGGTGGCCGAAGAAGTCGAAATCGACCCAGTGCTCGCTGCTGCGACCCTCGGCACAGCCGAACACCTCGCCATAGAAATGCCGGGCGGCGGCCAGGTCGTATACGGGAATTGCCAGGTGAAAGGGGGACAGTGTCATGTGCGGGCTCCTCAGGTCGGTTGCTGTCGATTCTAGATGCAAGGATTTTGATTAAAAGCGAATATCCTTGAGGTCGAGCTCCAAAGAAATCGATCAATGATCCGTGAACTGAAAACCTTCGTGGCTGTGGCCCGGCATGGCACCTTCGCCGCTGCCGGGCTGCGCGTGGGCCTGACCCAGTCTGCGGTCAGCGCGCAGATGCGTGTGCTGGAGCAGAACCTGGGCGTGCGCCTGTTCGACCGCAGTGGCCGTGCGGCCGTGCTCAACGCCGCGGGGCGCCATGCTCTGCCACTGGCCGAGCAGATGCTGGGTCTGTACGCGCAGATGGCCGTGCCGACTGCGCTGGCGGAATGGCAGGGAGAGCTGAAAATCGGCGCCATCGCCAGTGTCCAGACCGGGCTGCTGCCCGAAGCTCTGGTGCGTTTCCGCACCCAGGCCGCACGGGTCGAGTTGAAGCTGGTGCCAGGCGTCTCTCTCGATCTGCTGGGGCAGGTGGATGCCGGCGAGCTGGACCTGGCGGTGCTGATTCGTCCGCCTTTCGAGCTGCCCAAGGAGCTGATGCAGGTTGCCCTGGCCCGCGAACCCTTCGTGCTGATCGCGCCGCCCGGCCTGCCGGGTGACGACCCGCTGCAATTGCTGCGTGAGCAGCCCTTCGTACGCTATGACCGGCGTTCCTTCGGTGGTCGCCAGGTCGAGCGTTTTCTCCGCGAACAACGGCTGACGCCCCGCGAAGCGCTGGAGCTGGACGAGCTGGAAGCCATCGTGCGCATGGTCGAATGTGGCTTGGGCGTGTCGCTGATACCGCGCGCCGGCCTGTGGTGCCAGCGGCCTCAGGCGCTGCGCGTGCTGGAGCTGGGTGAACTCACCTTCCACCGCGAGCTGGTGGCCACGTTGCGCCGCGCCCAGCGTCAGCCGGCTCTGGACTGGCTGCTGCAGTGCCTGACCGAACCAACCTATGATGGCGCCTCCTGTCGGGCGGAGGTATGACGGATGAACAAGGCTATCGGTGCAATCAACGGCGCCTGCCATTGCGGCGGCGTCCGCTTTCACGTGGCCTTGAGCGATGGTTTGCACAGTGCGCGGCGTTGCACCTGCTCCTACTGCCGCATGCGTGGGGCGGTGGCGGTTTCGGCGGAGCTGGCTGGCTTTCGCATCCTGCAGGGGGCAGACCTGCTGAGCACCTATAGCTTCAACACCCACAGCGCGCAGCACTTCTTCTGCTCGCGCTGCGGCATCTACACCCACCACCAGCGCCGCTCCAATCCCCATCAGTACGGGGTCAATGTCGCCTGCCTGGAGGGCATCAGCCCGTTCGACTTCGCCGAGGTGCCGGTCAGCGATGGCATCGCCCACCCCAGCGATGATCCGACTGGCGCCGGGCCACGGCAGGTCGGTGTACTGCGCTTCATCCCGTCGTGAGCGGCGCAGAGATGAAAATGCCGCGCGGCTTTGCAGCGGCGCGGCATTGGGCACTACTCAGAGCGTAAGCGGCGATCAGAACGCCGGTACGACAGCGCCCTTGTACTTCTCTTCGATGAACTGCTTGACCTCGGCGCTGTGCAGGGCCTTGACCAGTTTCTGTACGGCCTCGGCATCCTTGTTGTCGGCGCGGGTCACCAGGATGTTGACGTAGGGCGAGTCGCTGCCTTCAATGGCCAGGGCGTCCTGGGTCGGGTTCAGCTTGGCTTCCAGGGCGTAGTTGGTGTTGATCAGGGCAAGGTCGACCTGGCTCAGCACGCGCGGCAGGGTCGCCGCTTCCAGTTCACGCACCTTGATGCCTTTCGGGTTCTCGACGATGTCCTTCGGCGTGGCGAGAATGCCGGCGTCCGGCTTGAGTTTGATCACCCCGGCCTTCTGCAGCAGCAGCAGGGCACGGCCGCCGTTGGTGGCGTCGTTGGGGATGGCGACGATGGCGCCTTGCGGCAGTTCGTCGAGGCTCTTGATCTTGCTGGAGTAGGCGCCGAAGGGCTCGACGTGTACACCGGCAACGCTGACCAGCTCGGTCTTGCGGCTGGCGTTGAACTCGTCCAGGTACGGCTGGTGCTGGAAGAAGTTGGCGTCCAGGTTGCCCTGTTGCACCTGCAGGTTGGGCTGTACGTAGTCGGTGAACACGCGCACCTTCAGCTCCACGCCTTCTTTGGCCAGAGCCGGTTTGACGAATTCGAGGATCTCCGCGTGCGGCACCGGGGTGGCGGCGACGTTGAGGGTTTCGGCCTGGGCCGAGAAGGCGGCGCAGGCCGCCAGGGCAGTCAGCAGTTTCTTCATTTCAAGGTTCCTTTTGGGAAGGTTATTGCGGGTCTCGCGGGTGGCGAGTCGCCGCTATTCATCATTACTTGCGAGAAAAATGGATGACCAGACGATCACCGACCATCTGCAGCACCTGCACCAGGATCAGCAGCAGCACCACGGTCACGGCCATCACGTCCGGTTGATAACGCTGGTAACCGTAGCGCACGGCCAGGTCGCCTAGGCCGCCGCCGCCGACCAGGCCACTCATGGCGGTGTAGCCGACCAGGGTGATGGCGGTGACGGTGGTGGCCGCGAGCAGGCCAGGCAGTGCCTCGGGCAGCAGCGCGCGGGTGATGATCTGCCAGGTGTTGGCGCCCATCGCCTGGGTCGCCTCGATGATGCCGCGTTCCACTTCACGCAGGGCGGTTTCCACCAGGCGGGCGAAGAACGGGGTGGCACCGACCACCAGGGGCGGGATGGCGCCGGCCACACCCAGCGAGGTACCGACCACCACTTCGGTGACCGGCAGCATCAGGATCAGCAGGATGACGAAGGGCACCGAGCGCAGGATGTTCACCACCAGCGACAGCCCGCCATACAGGGCCTTCTGTTCGAACAGCTGACGCGGGCCGGTGAGAAACAGCAGCACGCCGAGCGGCAGGCCGAGCAGCACGGTGAACAGCATCGAGCCGAGCAGCATGTTCAGGGTGTCGAGACTGGCCTGCCAGATTTCCGGCCAGAAGACGTTGGGCAGCAGTTGTTCGAGCATCAGCGCAGTACCTCCAGATGCACGTCGGCGGCTTCGAAGCGCGCCAGCGCGGCGTCGATGTCGCCGCCAGTCAGAGCCAGGGTGAGCTGGCCGTAGGGGCTGTCCTTGATGCGGTCGATGCGCCCGGCGAGGATGCTGTAGTCCACCCCGGTCTCGCGCGCCACGGTACCGAGCAGCGGTGCGTAGGTGGCCTCGCCCTGGAAGGTCAGGCGCAGGATGCGGCCTTCGACATGGGCGAAGTCGTCGCGCTGCTCGCTTTCATCGACGTGCTCGGATTCCTGCACGAAGCGCCGCGTGGTCGGGTGCTGCGGGTGCAGGAACACCTCGGCCACCGGGCCTTCTTCGACGATCACACCGGCGTCCATCACCGCCACGCGGTCGCAGACGCGGCGGATCACGTCCATCTCGTGGGTGATCAGCACGATGGTCAGGCCCAGCTCGCGGTTGATCTCGGCCAGCAACTGCAGCACGGCGGTGGTGGTCTGCGGGTCGAGGGCGCTGGTGGCTTCGTCACACAGCAGGATCTTCGGTCGGGTGCTCAGCGCCCGGGCGATGCCGACGCGCTGTTTCTGCCCGCCAGAGAGCTGCGCCGGGTATTTCTTCGCATGCTCCTGCAGGCCGACGCGGGCCAGCAGCTCGGCCACGCGGGCGTCGAGCTCGGCGCGGCTCAGCTCGCCGGCCAGGCGCAGCGGCATGGCGATATTGTCTTCGACGGTCTTCGACGACAGCAGGTTGAAGTGCTGGAAGATCATCCCGACCTGCTGGCGGAAGCGGCGCAGGCCACCGGCGTCGAGGGCGGTGACGTCGACATCATCGATCTCGATGCGCCCGCCGGAGGGCTCCTCCAGGCGGTTGATCAGGCGCAGCAGGGTGCTCTTGCCGGCGCCGGAATGGCCGATGATGCCGAACACCTGGCCGCGACCGATCTGCAGCGTGGTGGGCTGCAATGCCGGAATCTCGCGGCCCGCGACGCGGTAGGCCTTGTGGACGGATTGAAAGTGGATCACGCGAACGACCTTTTGGGTATGTTCAGGGCGGGCTGCGTGGGTATCGAGCCGGCCATCGGGCGCCGGGTGAGGCGCAAAGGGGCGCTAGTCTACCCGGCGGTGTTTAGGCCGAGAAAATCTTTGTTGGCCTATGGTTATTACAAAATGGCATTACCGATCCGCAACCGGCGTTGCGCCCTGCATCAGTTGTGCTGTGGGCTCAACAGCAGGCGCGGTACCTGTTGCGGCGCGATCCTCTGGCTCAGGCGCGGATGGAAGGTCGGGTCGAGCTTCTTGATCCGCGCCGAAAGCAGCGCCGCGACCCAGGGATAGTCCTTGGCCTCGCGTACTTCGATGTGCACGGCGCAGCGAAAGGTCACGACATCGGCGGCCACGCTATCGAGCAGGCGCCGCAGGTTCTCGTTGTCCTGGTTGTCCAGCATTGGTAACGCGACCGTGCTGCTGGCAGCGTTCGGGTCGATCAGGCGCGCTGTGGGCTTGCTTTCGGCCTCTACTGTCGGCTGGCTGGCCGGCGCCTTGACGATTGCCGCCTTGGCTGCGACCTGGCGCTCACTGGCCAGGCGCTGCTGGCGCTCGGCGTCGAGTCTGGCGGCCGCTTCGCGGGCCTGCTGCTCGGTTGCCGCCTGGCGGGCGGCGCGGGCGCTGTCGATGGCCCGGTTGAGGTCGTGACTCAGGGCCGGGGCTTGCGGCATCAGGCTGCGGGCCTGGCCCAGCGCCTGCGCGGCGCGATCCAGATCGCCCCGTTGCAGCGCTTGCTTGCCCTGTTCCATGTAGGCTTCGGCGAGCTGGCGCTGGTACTGCTCCAGGCGGGTGTCACGGCTGGCGCGCTGCTGCAGGGCGTCGAGCTGGCTGCGAGCATCGTCGAGGCGTTCTTCGGCCAGGCTCAGGTCAAGCTGGCGGAAAGCGATGACCAGATCATCGACTGGCGGAACGCTGTGCGGCTGCGTGTTCTGGCAGCCGGCCAGCAGCAGAACCAGAAGAATAGGAAGACCACGAAAAGCGAACGACTTCATGACTACGCGTCTCGAATTGTGCAAAAAACGCGCAATCATACAGGTTCGTAGCGCCGATTTCACCTTGCCCGGGCTACGAGCCGCTGGCGATCAGGCGCTGCGCCTGGGTAACGCAAAGCTGGCCAGGAAGAGGGCGGCGGCGCTGACCACGATGGACGGCCCGGCCGGCGTGTCCTGATACCAGGACAGCGCCAGGCCGCAGCATACGGCCAGCAGCCCGAGCAGGCTGGCGCCCACGGCCATCTGCTCCGGCGTGCGTGCGTGGCGCTGGGCGGCGGCGGCGGGGATGATCAGCAGGGAGGTGATCAGCAGCACGCCGACGATCTTCATCGCCACGGCGATCACCACGGCGATCAGTAGCATCAGCGCCAGGCGGATCGCCGCCACCGGCAGACCTTCGACGCGCGCCAGCTCCTCATGCACGGTGATCGCCAGCAGCGGGCGCCAGAGCCAGGCCAGCAGGGCCAGCACCAGCGCGCTGCCGCCGACGATCCAGGCCAGATCGGTCGTGTTGACGGCGAGCAGGTCGCCGAACAGATAGCTCATCAGGTCGATGCGCACGTCGTGCATGAAGCTCAGCGCGACCAGGCCCAGCGACAGCGTGCTGTGGGCGAGGATCCCGAGCAGGGTGTCGGAGGCCAGCGGCTGGCGCTGTTGCAGGGTGACCAGCAGCACGGCGAGCAGCACGCAGCCGACGGTCACGGTGAGGGTAGGGCTGACGTCGAGCAGCAGGCCCAGCGCCACGCCGAGTAGGGCGGCGTGAGAAAGGGTGTCGCCAAAGTAGGCCATGCGCCGCCAGACCACGAAGGAGCCGAGCGGGCCGGCCACTAGGGCCAGCGCCAGGCCGGCGAGCAGGGCGTTGAGAAGAAATTCGGGCATCAGTGTTTGCAACCTGGGCCGTGAACGTGAGCCGGGCCGTGAATGGTCAGGCCGGGCTTGACCACGCCGCCGTGCAAGTCGTGAGCGTGGTCGTGATGGTGGTGATAGACGGCCAGGCTCTTGGCGTCCTGGCCGAACAGTTCGATGAAGGCGGGGTCGCCGCTGACCTGTTCCGGGTGGCCGGAGCAGCACACGTGGCGATTGAGGCAGACCACCTGATCGGTGGCGCTCATCACCAGGTGCAGGTCGTGCGAGACCATCAGCACGCCGCAGCCATGGCGCTCGCGCAGCCGCGAGATCAGCCGGTACAGCTCGGCCTGGCCAGCCACGTCGACACCTTGTACCGGCTCATCGAGCACCAGCAGTTGCGGCTCGCGCAGCAGGGCGCGGGCCAGCAGTACGCGCTGCATCTCGCCGCCGGAAATGCTCTGCAGCGGGCTGTCGATCACCTGCTCGGCGCCGACCTCGGCCAGTGCCGCCAGCGCGCGTTTGCGATCCACGTCCGGCACCAGGCGCAGGAAGCGCAGCACCGACAGCGGCAGGGTGGCATCGACATGCAGTTTCTGCGGCATGTAGCCGATACGCAGGCGCGGGGTACGGCGCACGCTGCCGCGCTCCGGTTGCAGCAAACCGAGCACCACCCGCACCAGGGTGGTCTTGCCGGCACCGTTGGGGCCGATCAGGGTGACGATCTCGCCGGGCCGCACGCTCAGTTGCACATCGTCGAGCACCGCCTGGCCGTTGAAGCTGACCGCGACGCCCTCGAGCTGGATCAAGGCCTCGCTCATGCCTTGCCCTTGCAACCTGCGCACAGGCCAACGACTTCGACGGTCTGGCTTTCCACAGCAAAGCCGACACCGGCCGCGCCATCGACGATGGCCTGGCTGATCGCCGACTGCTCCAGCTCGGTCGCCGCGTGGCACTCGCGGCAGATCAGGAACTGGCCCTGATGCGCGTGCTCGGGGTGACTGCAGCCTACGAAGGCATTGAGCGAGGCGATACGGTGCACCAGGCCGTTTTCCAGGAGGAAATCCAGCGCGCGATAAACCGTGGGGGGCGCGGCGCGGCGGCCGTCTTCGTCGCTCAGTACGCCGAGGATGTCGTACGCGCCGAGCGGCTTGTGGCTGGCCCACACCAGCTCTAGCACACGCTTGCGCAGGGCGGTCAGGCGCAGACCCTGGCGCGCGCAGATGGCTTCGGCTTCGGCCAGGGCATGGCTGACGCAGCGGGAGTGGTCATGGGGGCGTGAAGCCAGGGGCGTGTCGGTCATGGGCAAGGACGGCGCTGGGAAGAGACGTTATTATGTTACCTGTTCAATCCCGCTTGAGTATGCCCCGTGTCGCGTCTTTTCTGTCTTATTGCCCTGTTTTTCGTCACCAGCGCCCAGGCCGAGGTGCGCGTCCTGACCAGTATCAAACCGCTGCAACTGATCGCCGCAGCAGTGCAGGACGGGGTTGGCGAGCCCGAGGTGCTGCTGCCGCCGGGCGCCTCACCGCATCACTATGCATTGCGCCCATCCGACGTACGGCGCGTGCGTGACGCCGACCTGCTGTACTGGATCGGCCCGGACATGGAGGCCTTCCTGCCTCGCGTACTGAGCGGCCGCGACAAACCTCAGGTGGCGGTGCAGGACCTGCCCGGCATGACCCTGCGCCACTTCGGTGATGGCGATGGCGAACACGATCATGACCACGATGCTCATGAGCACGAAGCGGATGGTGGCGATCTGGGCCATGACCACGATCATCGCCCGGGTAGCCTGGATGCCCATCTGTGGTTGGCTGCCGCCAACGCCAAGGTCATCGCCGCGCGCATGGCGGCAGACCTGAGCAAGCTGGATGCCGCCAACGCCGAGCGCTACGCCGCCAACCTGAACGCATTCGAGGCACGTCTGGATGCGCTCGATGGCCGTATCCGTCCGCAATTGGCTGCCTTGCAAGGCAAGCCGTACTTCGTTTTCCACGAGGCTTTCGACTATTTCGAGGCCACCTACGGCCTCAAGCACGCCGGCGTGTTCAGCGTACTGACTGAAGTGCAGCCGGGTGCGCGGCATGTCGCTGCCATGCGCGAGCGTCTGCAGCAGACGGGGCCGAGCTGCGTGTTCAGCGAACCGCCACTGCGCCCCCGCCTGGCTGAAACCCTGACCGCAGGTTTGCCGGTCAAGCTGGCCGAACTCGATGCCCTGGGCGGCACCTTGCCGGTCGACGCTAACGGCTACGAACACCTGCTGCAGAATCTGGCAAACGGTCTGACCGAGTGCCTGAATAGTCTGTAAGGTGGAACACGCCTTACGCACCGGGGAATCTGGCGGCAAACCCTGTGTAGGAGCGAATTCATTCGCGATTGAAGCGCCCCGGATTGCATCCGGGCTAGGGGCTGGCGAGGCTTTTGTGGGAGGGGCTTCAGCCGCGACCCGCCAAGCTACGAACTGTAACCACCGCCTCGTTGCTGCATGCAGGCGCAAACCACTAGGCTTGCGCTTTTGCCGCGAGCGCCCGCCATGTCGCCAACCGCACCTCGTCCGTCCAATACCACGTTGGTGCTGCTGGCCTCGCTGTATTGCGCGCAGGGCCTGCCTTCCGGGCTGATCGCCCACTCGCTGCCGGTGCTGCTGCGTCAGCATGGTGTCGACCTGGCGCTGATCGGCCTGCTCAAGCTGCTGGCGCTGCCCTGGTTGCTCAAGGTCTTGTGGGCGCCCTGGGTCGACCGTCTGGCTTCACCTCGAATGGGTCACCACCGTGGCTGGATTCTGCCGCTGCAGAGCGGGGTGATGCTCTGTGTTGCCGCCTTGGCAATGCTCGCCCCGCAGACCTTGTTCGGCAGCGGTCTGTGGCTGTTGCTCGGTGTGCTGCTGCTGATCAATCTGCTGGCTTCCACCCAGGACATCGCCACCGACGGCCTCACCGTGCGCTTGCTGCCCGAGCGCTGGCGCGGCCTGGGCAACAGTCTGCAGGTGGGCGGCTACAAGATCGGCATGATCGTCAGCGGTAGCGGCCTGCTGCTGGTGATCGATCCGCTGGGCTGGAACCTGGCTCTCGGCCTGCTGGCGGGTCTGATTCTGCTGATGAGCGTGCCGATCTGGCTGTTCCCCGAGCGCCGCGTCCTGCCTTTTCAGCCCGCCCAGGCGGAGCGCGCCCTCGGCCCGCGCCTGTTACTCGATCACTACCGTGGGCTGCTGGCGCAACCCGGCATGTTGCTGTGGCTGGCCGTGGTGCTGACCTTCAAGCTCGGCGACTCGCTGGGCTCGCCAATGATCAAACCGATGCTGGTGGATCAGGACTGGAGCACTGGAGACCTTGGCCAGCTGACCCTGATCAGCAGCCTCGCTGGCATCGGCGGCGCCCTGCTTGGCGGCCTGCTCTACGCCCGCATCGGTGTGCTGCGCGCGCTGATCCTGTTCGGCGCTCTGCAGGCCATCGGCATCGCTGCACTGGCCGTGCTGGTGGGGCAGGGCGGGAACACCGGGCTGGTGTATGCCGTGACCCTGTTCGAGCAGGTGGCCGACGGTATGTCCACCGTCGCCCTGTTTGCCGCGATGATGCGCATGTGCCGCCCCGAACACGAAGGCGCCGACTTCACCCTGCAGGCGTCGGCGCAGTTGCTGCTGTCAGGCTTCGTCGGCGCCAGCAGCGGCGTGCTGGCCAAGACGTTGGGCTATGAGGGGTTGTTCGTGATTGCCGGCGGGGTGGGGATACTGGTGCTGGCGGTTGTGTGGGTGCATGCGCGCCGCAGTCCAGCCTGAGCAACACTGGCATGCGGGGCGGATCACTCCGCCCACTGCCGGCCATGGCGTTCCAGCAGGTGCTGCAATTGCTCCGGGCCGTCGCTGCCGGCCGGGTAGGGACGCGGGCTTTGGTAGTGCTGGTGCCAGCCCTGCAGGATGGGGTCGACCCACTGCCAGGCAGCTTCCACTTCGTCGCGGCGCATGAACAGCGTGGAGTCGCCCTCGATCACGTCGAGCAGCAGGCGTTCGTAGGCGTCCCAGCGGCGTTGCTGGTTGAAGGCGTTGGCCAGGTTGAGATCCAGCTCCACCGGTTTCAGGTGCATGCCCTTGCCGGGATTCTTGGCCATCAGTTGCAAGCTGATGCGCTCTTCCGGCTGCAGGCGGATCAACAGCTGGTTGGCTTCGCCACCGTTGAACAGCCGGTGCGGGACCGGCTTGAACTGGATGAGAATCTCCGACGCCTTCTTCGCCAGGCGTTTGCCGGTGCGCAGGTAGAAAGGCACCCCGGCCCAGCGCCAGTTGTCGATTTCCACCTGCACGGCGACGAAGGTTTCGGTATCGCTGTCGTTGTCGACGTTCTTCTCGAAGTAGTAGGCGGGCACGTCCTGGCCACCGATCTTGCCGGCGGTGTACTGGCCGCGCACGGTCTTGTCCTGCACGTCGAGGCCGCTGATGGGCTTCAGGGCTTCGAGAATCTTCACCTTTTCGTTGCGCACCGCTTCGGCGTCGAAGCGCACCGGCGCTTCCATGGCCACCAGGCAGAGCAGTTGCAGCAGGTGGTTCTGGATCATGTCGCGCATGGCGCCGGCTTTGTCGTAGTAGCCGCCGCGGTTCTCCACGCCGAGGGTTTCGCACACGCTGATCTGTACGTGATCGATATGCCCGGCGCGCCACACCGGCTCGAACAGGGCGTTGGCAAAGCGCAGCGCCATCAGGTTCTGCACGGTTTCCTTGCCCAGGTAGTGATCGATGCGAAACACCCGCGCTTCGTCGAATACGGCGCCGATGGCGGCGTTGATCGCGCGGGCCGATTCCAGCGAGTGGCCGATGGGCTTTTCCAGCACGATGCGCGCCGCAGGGCCTGCCAGGCCGGCGTTGGCCAGGTGCGCGGCGATGTCCTCGAACAGGCTCGGCGCGGTGGCCAGGTAGTAGACCCGCACACGTTCGTCGTCACGCCCCAGGCGCTTGGCCAGGCGGCCGAAGTCGGCGCTCTGCGCGGCGTCCATGGCGAAGTAATCGAGGCGTGCGGAGAAGCTGGCCCAGGCCTCGTTGGTAAAGTCGGCGCGCGCGACCTGGGCGCGGCAGTGACGCTCGGCCAGCGCCTGGTAGGACTCGCGGCTGTGGCTGCTGCGGGCCAGGGCGAGGATGCGCACATCGGCGTGCAGACGTCCGTCGCGGTGCAGGTGATAGAGCGCGGGCAGCAGCTTGTGCAGGGCCAGGTCGCCGGTGCCACCGAATACCAGCATGTCGCAGGGAATGCTCAAGGGAAGACTCCGATTCGTTGGGGCGGGCCGTCATGCATGCAAAGAGGCCGCGAAAACGCCCTCAAATATGCCTGTGTTGTTTGGCATGCGGGCATGCCCGAAAGGTTCGTTCAGCGAATTGGCAGGCGCTTGGTTGTGCGCGGGCGCGAGCTATGTAGTATAACTACAAGGTCACTACAACCGCCGCCCGCCGATCATAACCGAGCTATGAGCCGCCGGGTGCCGCCGTAGACCCTTTTCTGCATAGAGCCTATCTCAGTGAATCTGTTGCAACACATCGCCCAGTCGCGCCACCTGCTGCGCAAGTCCGAGCTCAAGGTGGCCGATTACGTTTTGCTCGACCCTGCATCGGTGATGCACAGCTCCATGGCCGAGCTGGCACACAGCGTGGGTATCAGCGAGCCGACCATCGTGCGCTTCTGCCGGGCCATCGGTTGCACTGGCTTTCAGGACCTCAAGCTGAAGCTGGCGCAGAGCCTGGCCGCAGGTGCCAGCTTCGGGCAGTTCGCCATTCACGAGGACGACTCGGTCGCCGACTTCAGTCTGAAGATCTTCGACACCACCTTGCATACGTTGATCGAGGTGCGCGAGAAACTCGACCCCGAGGCACTGCAGCGCGCCATCGCCGCCTGCTCCAATGCACAGCGCGTGGAGTTCTACGGCTTCGGCGCATCCGGTGCTGTGGCGGCCGATGCCCAGCACAAGTTCTTCCGCCTGTTGCTCAACGCCGCGGCCTATTCCGACCCGCACATGCAGGCGATGAGTGCGGTGACCCTGCAGCCGGGCGATGTGGCGGTGTGCATATCGCAGTCCGGTCGTTCCAAGGACCTGTTGATCAGCGCCAACCTGGTGCGTGAGTCCGGCGCCAGCCTGATCACTCTGTGCCCGAGCCAGACGCCGCTGGCGGAGCTGTCGACCGTCAACCTGGCCATCGACGTGCAGGAAGACACCGAGATCTACACCCCGCTGACCTCGCGCATCGCCCACCTGGTGGTGATCGACGTGCTGGCCATGGGCGTGGCCATGGCGCGCGGGCCGAGCCTGGTCAATCACCTCAAGAGCGTCAAGCGCAGCCTGCGCGGCCTGCGCCTGTCGCCGAAGTCGCTGCGCAATAGCGAGGATTAGAGCAGGAGTCTTCAGGGATGAAGCGTTTAATGGAGCGCGCTGGGTTGATTGCGCTGATCGTTCTCTTGGTCGGTTGCAGCACTTTTTTCTCCCGCATGGATGCCGACAGACAGGTCGAGCTATATCCGGCGACCAAGTTCGCATTGGATGCTGCCGGCGATGGCTGGTGCTGGATGTTCCTGGCTTGTCCGGCGTTGATGGTTTCCCTACCGATTGACGCTGCGCTGGATACTCTGCTTTTGCCGGTCGACGCCGTGCGTGTGCGCCACCGTCAAAAGCCGAGGAACGTCGAAACTGGCGAGCTGCCCGACGTCACCGAGTCTTCACTGCGTTGCCGTCAAAGCGTCATCTGCCCGGAGCAAGCTGAGGCCTCCAGTCCTCGCTCCGGGAGTACCGAGATGCCTCGTATCTTCGATGACGCGCAACTGCACAACCAACCTGACGCCAAGACCCGGCGCAAACTGCAGGATCAGCGCCGTATGGCCTATCGCCGGGCCATCGAACACTATGCCGAGCAGTGCCAGCTGCAGCGTGAAATTACCGATTTCCCCGAGCTGTTGGCCGCTGGCTACTCGCGCCAGGCCGAGCGCACGCCGCGCCGCGCTGCCTGACCTTTGCTCGCCGCCCTGCCCATGCAGGGCGGCGATCTTGCCCGATTCTACGAACTTGTTGCCCGGTTCTGCTGATCTCTGCGGTTGGCGGCGACAGCCGCTTTGACGCCCTCTACAGTGATGGCCTGGCCCGCCTGCGTGCGGGGTTGACCGTGACCACCGGCAAGCCATGCCGGAACCATCAGACACCATCAGAACAAGGTGGGCAGACCATGATTACCCTGAATCTCAATGGCCACGACCACGAGCTGGACGTAGCCGATGACATGCCGCTGCTGTGGGCGCTGCGCGATGTCGCCAATCTCACCGGCACCAAGTATGGCTGTGGCATGGCCCTGTGCGGCGCCTGCACGGTGAACGTCGAGGGGCAGCCGACGCGCTCCTGTGTCACCCCGGTATCGGCGGTGGTCGGCAAGCGCATCAGCACCATCGAAGCGGTCGGCGAAGACGCCGTGGGCAAGGTGGTTCAGGACGCCTGGCGGCAACTCGATGTGGTGCAGTGCGGCTACTGCCAGTCCGGGCAGATCATGGCGGCAACGGCGCTGCTGAGCAGCAACAAGGCGCCGAGCGACGCCGATATCGATGCGGCCATGAGCGGCAATATCTGCCGCTGCGCCACCTACGTGCGGATTCGTGCCGCTATCCATCAAGCGGCCGAACAACTGGCCTGAGGAGGCGCGTCATCATGGGCAAGATCGAAACCCCCGATAGCGCCGCTCGCGGCATTCTCAATGTCAGCCGTCGTTCGTTGCTCAAGGGCGCGGGCGGGCTGGCGCTGGGCATTTTCTTCGCGCCGCTGATACGCGGCATGGATGCACTGGCCGCCGCTGCTCCGCTGGAGCCGAACGCCTTCGTGCGCATCGATCTCGATGGCAGCGTGACCGTGCTGGCCAAACACCTGGAGATGGGCCAGGGCAGCTACACCGGCCTGGCCACATTGCTGGCCGAAGAGCTGGATGCCGACTGGGACAAGGTACGCGTCGAAGGCGCGCCGGCCGATGTGAAACGCTACAACAACTTCGCCTTCGGCCCGATGCAGGGCACCGGCGGCAGCACCGCCATGGCCAACTCCTGGGAGCAGATGCGCAACGCCGGGGCCACGGCCAAGGCCATGCTGGTGGCCGCTGCGGCGCAGCGCTGGGGCGTGCCGGCCAGCGAAATCCGTGTCGACAAGGGTGTGCTCAGCCACGCCTCCGGTCGCAGTGCCGGCTTCGGTGAGCTGGTCGAAGCGGCGGCAGCGCTGCCGGTGCCCGAGCAGGTGCAACACAAGGACCCCAAGGATTTCAAACTGATCGGCAAGCGTGAACTGCGCCGCAAGGACAGTCCGGGCAAGACCGATGGCAGCGCCGTGTTCACCCAGGACTTCAAGTTGCCGGGCATGCTGGTGGCCGTGGTCGCCTATCCGCCGCGTTTCGGTAGCGTGCTGCGCTCGGTCGACAGCAGCAAGGCCAAGGCCGCGCGTGATGTGGTCGAAGTGGTGGAATTTCGCGACCTGCCCCATGGTCGCTCCGGGGTCGCGGTGCTGGCGAAGAACACCTGGGCCGCGCGCCAGGGTCGTGATGCCCTGGTGATCGACTGGGACGAGAGCCAGGCCTTCACTCTCGGTAGCGAGGAGATTCTCGCGCAGTACCGCGACAGCGCGGGCAAGCCCGGCTTGCCGGCAGCGAGCAAGGGCGACGCCGATGCGGCGCTGGCCCAGGCGGCGAAAACCGTCGAGGCCGACTACGAGTTCCCTTACCTGGCCCATGCGGCGATGGAGCCGATGAACTGCCTGGTGAAACTCTCCAGCGACCGCTGTGAAATCTGGAACGGCGAGCAGTTCCAGACCGTCGATCAGGCCATGATCAGCGGCTACCTGGGCCTCAAGCCCGAGCAGGTTGCCCTGACCCAGCTGTATGCCGGCGGCAGCTTTGGCCGTCGCGCCAGCTCGGTCTCGGACTATCTGCTGGAGGCGGTGGCGATCACCAAGGCTGCGCGTGACAAGGGCGTGGATGCGCCGGTGAAGATGGTCTGGACGCGCGAGGACGATACCCGTGGTGGTTCCTACCGCCCGCTGTACCTGCACCGCGCACGCATTGGCCTGGATGAGGCTGGCAAGTTGCAGGCCTGGCACAACCGCATCGTTGGGCAATCGATCATTGCCGGCACCTCGCTGGAGCCGTTCATGGTCAAGGATGGCGTCGACCACACTTCCGTCGAAGGCGTCTCCAACCTCTCCTACGCCGTGCCCAACCTGCAGGTGGAGCTGAGCACCCCGAGCAATATCAAGGTGCCGGTGCTGTGGTGGCGCTCGGTTGGCCACACCCACACCGGCTATGTCGCCGAAACCATGATCGACGAGGCTGCTGTTGCCGCCGGCCAGGACCCTTACGCCTTCCGCCATGCGCTACTGGAAAGTCACCCACGGCATCGTGGCGTGCTTGAGCTGGCTGCCAAGCAGGCCGGCTGGGATAAACCGCTGGCGACGGGCGCTGACGGCGAGAAGCGCGGGCGTGGCATTGCCGTGCACGAGTCGTTCGGCTCGTTCGTGGCGCAGGTGGCCGAGGTCACGGTCAAGGCCGATGGCAGCTATCGCCTGGACCGCGTGGTGTGTGCCGTGGACTGCGGCATCGCGATCAACCCGGATGTGATCAAGGCGCAGATGGAAGGTGGCATTGGCTTCGCCCTGGCGGCGGCCCGGCACAGTGCGATCACTCTGAAGGAAGGGCGGGTCGAGCAATCGAACTTCCACGACTTTCAGGTGTTGCGCATGAACGACATGCCCAAGGTCGAGGTGCATATCGTGGCGTCTGCGGAAAACCCCACCGGCGTCGGTGAGCCGGGTGTGCCGCCGTTGGCGCCGGCCCTGGCCAACGCCCTGTTCGCCGCGACCGGCGTGCGTTTGCGCAAGCTGCCGTTTCCGGCGCAGATCAAGGCCTGAGGTTGACTGCAGCACACACACATAACGCCCGGGCAATTGCCCGGGCGTTTTGTTTCGGCCAGTCGCGGCTAAAGCCCCTCCCACAAGGAGCGCGGCAGGCGGTAGATCGGGTGGGGTTAGAGGGGGTGCTTTCGGCTCGGGCATCCTGCTTTGCTCTACCTCCTGCATTCGTGCGGTCGTAGCGGCGAGCTTTTTGAGTATTGATCGCGGCTGAAGCCGCTCCTACGGGGGGCTGTGTCGGGCGTTAGACCGCACGGTGCCGCTCTGTGTGTGGGGCGCTTTAGCGGCGAGCTTTTGCGGTTGATCGCGGCTGAAACGGAGCGCCGCTCCGACAGAGATGCTGCGTCAGGCCGTAGCCCGGATGCAATCCGGGGGCGCTCAGGAGGCGGTCAGTCTGGTCGCGGTTTCGATCTCGCTGCAGTCAAGCTGCGTTGGCGTGTGGATTGCCGCCTGGCGATGCTTGAGCATGCCGCCGTTGCGTTGATTCAGCGCGGCCGTCATTTCGGCCAGGATCGCCGTGGCCACGCTCTCCGGCGTATCGCCGCCGATATCCAGGCCGATGGGGTAGTGCAGGCGATCCAGTGCCGGCAGTTGCCTGGTGTTCTGGCGGATCTCGCCCAGCAGGCGCTCGGTGCGGTCACGCGGCCCCAACTGCCCGATGTAGGCCGGGCTGCCCTGCAGTACATGACCCAGCCAGTGGCGGTCCTGGCTGTAGCTATGGCTCATGATCGCCACCAGGGCGCCGTCGGTGAGCGCGTGCAGGTCATAGGGCGGGCGTGCATCGACCTGCAGCACGGCGTCGGCATCGGGGAAGCGTTCGGCGCGGGCGAAATGGGCGCGGCCGTCGATCACGGTGACATGCCAGTCCAACAGCTTGGCCATGTGGGTCAGCGGCTGGGCGTCGTGGCCGGCGCCGAAGATCACCAGGCGGCGTTGCGGCGCCAGGTACTCGCAGAACACTTCGATCTCGCCACGCTCGTCGCGGTAGCTGCGCAGCGAGGAGCGGCGCAGGCTGAGGGTCTGCTGCAGGTCGGCCCGCACCTCGGCGTCGAGTGCCGGGTCAAGCAGACGGCTGCGGTCGGTCAGCGCCGGATGCAGGTACAGACGTTCGCCCACGCGGACACGGGCATTGCGGTAGCTGCCGATTACCGTCGCCACCGCCCCGGCCTGACCGCTTTCACGCACCCGGCGCAATAGTTCGAGCACCGCCAGCGGCTGTTCCGCGCTGTGGCGTTCGAGCAGTACGTGCACGGTGCCGTTGCAGCCGAGGCCGAAGGTCAGCGCGGCGTCCTGGTCGTCATCGTCGTCCTCGGTGGCCGTGCTGTAACGGCGGACCACGGCGTCGCCGCCATCGGTCAGCCACCAGGCCTTCTTCGCCACTTCGGACTCCAGGCAGCCGCCGCTGATGGTGCCCACGGTGCCGCCGTAGAGCGGGATCAGCATGCGTGCGCCGGGGCGGCGGTAGGCCGAGCCTTCGACCTTGACCACGGTGGCGAGCACGGCCTGGCCGTTGTCGTGTTCGAGCGCGTGGAGAGCGCCGAGCAGGGCGCTGGTTCCCGACAGCATAGATTTCTCCCAGGCAGTTGAGGCAGGCCGATACGAGGCGGCTGCCAGGCTGCCAATGTCCTGTATGGCCGTTGAGAAGGGTTAGGCCGATCCTGCGAGATTCTTGCCCGATCCTGCGCTGCAGGCCTGAAAACGCTCGGCCAGCTTGCCGATATGGGCGCGCTCGGTGCGGATGAAGTCGACGAAGGCCTGCGCCACCGGTGACAGGCGCCGGCCACGGATATTCACCACGCACCAGCTGCGCTGCAAGGGCAGCTCCACCACCGGCAGCTCGCGCAGCAGGCCATGCTGCAACTCCAGGCGCACGGCGTGACGCGGCAGTAAGGCAAGGCCGAGGCCGGCCAGCACCGCCTCGCGCTGCGACTCCAGTGAGCCGATCTCCAGGGTGTGCGGGAAGTGCGCGCGTTTCTGGTGGCAATACTCTTCGCAGGCGCGACGGGTGCCCGAGCCGCTTTCGCGGATCAGCAGCGGGTAGGGGGTGAGATCCGGCAGGTGCAGGCTGTCTGCCTCGCACAGGGGGTGGTCCGGTGGCGCCACGGCGATGATCGGGTTCTCGAGGAAGGGCATGAAGTCCAGCGCCATGTCCTGCGGCACCTGGCTCATGATCATCAGGTCGTCGCGGCTCTGGGTCAGGCGGCGCACCACCAGGGCATGGTTGACCACGGTCAGGTTCAGGCTGACTTCCGGGTAACTGCGGCGAAAGTCGGCGAAAAGGTGGGGTATGAAGTACTTGGCGCTGGACTCCACGCACAGGTTCAGCTGCCCCTGCAGCGAGCCCTGCAAGTCCGACAGCTGCATGTCCAGGCTTTCCAGGCGGCCGAAGATGTCGCTGCTGGCGCGGCGCAGTGCCTGGGCGGCTTCGGTGAGGTAGAGCTTCTTGCCGACGTATTCGAACAGCGGCTGGCCGACCAGCTCTTCGAGCTGACGAATCTGCAGGCTGACGGCTGGCTGGGTCAGTGCCATTTCTTCGGCGGCGCGGCTATAGGAGCCGTGTTCGCACACGGCGCGAAACACCTGAAGCTGGCGCAGCGTCATGCGAAGCAGGGTTTTACGCACGTTTTCGTCCTCGTTCGGTCAATGCATAAGTAATTACTTATGCATGATCAAATAATTATTCATTTTTGTTAATTCGTATAGCCGGATAGGGTTTGGCCACGTTTGCAACCAACTGTTGCAGCGGCCCTTGCAGCTCTGCGCTGAGGATTGGATCGTGATAAGAAAAATACTGATCGCTAACCGTGGTGAGATTGCCGTCCGCATCGTGCGGGCCTGCGCCGAGATGGGCATCCGTTCGGTTGCAATCTACTCCGATGCGGACCGCCATGCCCTGCATGTAAAGCGCGCCGATGAAGCGCACAGCATTGGCGAGGACCCGCTGGCCGGCTATCTGAACCCGCGCAAACTGGTCAACCTGGCCGTTGAAACCGGCTGCGATGCACTGCACCCCGGCTATGGTTTTCTGTCCGAAAACGCAGAACTTGCAGAGATCTGCGCCGAACGTGGGATCAAATTCATAGGTCCGAGCGCGGAAGTCATCCGCCGCATGGGCGACAAGACCGAGGCCCGCCGCAGCATGATGGCCGCTGGCGTACCCTGCACTCCGGGCACCGAAGGCAACGTCGCCGATCTGGCCGAGGCCCTGCGTGAAGCCGAGCGTATCGGTTATCCGGTGATGCTCAAGGCCACTTCCGGTGGTGGCGGGCGCGGCATTCGCCGTTGTAACTCGCGCCCCGAGCTGGAGCAGGCCTACCCGCGTGTCATCTCCGAAGCGACCAAGGCCTTCGGCAGCGCGGAAGTGTTCCTGGAAAAATGCATCGTCAATCCGAAGCACATCGAGGCGCAGATCCTCGCCGACAGCTTCGGCAATACCGTGCACCTGTACGAGCGTGACTGCTCGATCCAGCGCCGCAACCAGAAGCTTATCGAGATCGCCCCCAGCCCGCAGCTCACCCCCGAGCAGCGTGCCTACATCGGCGACCTGGCCGTGCGCGCCGCGCAGGCCGTGGGGTACGAGAACGCCGGTACCGTGGAGTTCCTGCTCGCCGAAGGCGAGGTGTACTTCATGGAAATGAACACTCGGGTGCAGGTGGAGCACACCATCACCGAGGAAATCACCGGCATCGACATCGTCCGCGAGCAGATCCGCATCGCCTCGGGGCTGGCCCTGTCGGTCAAGCAGGAAGACATCATCCACCGTGGTTATGCCCTGCAGTTCCGCATCAACGCCGAGGACCCGAAGAACAACTTCCTGCCCTCGTTCGGCAAGATCACCCGTTACTACGCGCCCGGCGGCCCTGGCGTGCGTACCGATACGGCGATCTACACCGGCTACACCATTCCGCCTTATTACGACTCGATGTGCCTGAAGCTGATCGTCTGGGCGTTGACCTGGGAAGAGGCGATGGACCGCGGCCTGCGCGCACTGGACGACATGCGTGTGCAGGGCGTGCGCACCACCGCACCTTATTACCAGGAAATCCTGCGTAATCCAGAATTCCGCAGCGGCCAGTTCAATACCAGCTTCGTCGAAAGCCATCCGGAACTGACCCAGTACTCGATCAAGCGCAACCCGTCGCACCTGGCCATCGCCATCGCCACCGCCATCGCTGCCCACGCGGGCCTGTAGGGGACATCATGAGCAAGAAGATCACCGTTACCGATACCGTCCTGCGCGATGCCCACCAGTCGCTGCTGGCCACGCGCATGCGCACCGAAGACATGCTGCCGATCTGCGACAAGCTCGATCGCGTCGGCTACTGGTCGCTGGAAGTCTGGGGTGGCGCCACCTTCGACTCGTGCGTGCGCTTCCTCAAGGAAGACCCGTGGGAGCGCCTGCGCCAGCTCAAGGCCGCGCTGCCCAACACCCGTCTGCAGATGCTCCTGCGCGGGCAGAACCTGCTCGGCTACCGCCACTACAGCGATGACGTGGTCAAGGCCTTCGTCGCCAAGGCTGCCGTCAACGGCATCGACGTGTTCCGCATCTTCGACGCGATGAACGACGTGCGAAACCTGCGCGTGGCCATCGAAGCGGTCAAGGCCGCTGGCAAGCATGCCCAGGGCACCATCGCCTACACCACCAGCCCGGTGCACACCACCGACGCTTTCGTCGCTCAGGCCAAGGCCATGCAGGCGATGGGCATCGACTCCATTGCGATCAAGGACATGGCCGGCCTGCTCACGCCCTATGCCACCTTTGCGCTGGTCAAGGCGCTGAAGAGCGAAGTCGATTTGCCGGTGTTCATCCACAGCCATGACACCGCCGGCCTCGGCGCGATGTGCCAGCTCAAGGCCATCGAAGCCGGCGCCGACCATATCGACACCGCCATCTCCAGCCTGGCCTGGGGCACCAGCCACCCGGGCACCGAATCGATGGTCGCCGCGCTCAAGGGCAGCGAGTTCGACACCGGCCTGGACCTGGAACTGATTCAGGAAATCGGCATGTACTTCCATGCCGTGCGCAAGAAGTACCACCAGTTCGAGAGTGAGTTCACCGGCGTGGATACCCGCGTGCAGGTCAACCAGGTGCCGGGCGGGATGATTTCCAACCTGGCCAACCAGCTCAAGGAACAGGGCGCGCTGAACCGCATGAACGAAGTGCTGGAAGAGATTCCGCGCGTGCGTGCCGACCTTGGCTTCCCGCCGCTGGTGACCCCGACTTCGCAGATCGTCGGCACCCAGGCGTTCTTCAACGTGCTGGCCGGCGAGCGCTACAAGACCATCACCAACGAGGTGAAGCTGTACCTGCAAGGCCGCTACGGCAAGGCGCCGGGCAAGGTCGACGAGCAACTGCGCAAGCAGGCCATCGGCAGCGAGGAGGTCATCGACGTGCGCCCGGCCGACCTGCTCAAGCCTGAGCTGGCGCGCCTGCGTGAAGAGATCGGCAGCCTGGCCAAGTCCGAAGAGGACGTGCTGACCTTCGCCATGTTCCCCGATATCGGGCGCAAGTTCCTCGAAGAGCGCGCCGCTGGCACCCTCAAGCCGGAAGAGCTGCTGCCCATGCCCAATGGTCAGGGCGCGGCGGCACCGGTGGGTGGCGAAGGTGTACCGACCGAGTTCGTGGTCGACGTGCATGGCGAAAGCTACCGCGTGGACATCACCGGTGTCGGCGTCAAGGGCGACGGCAAGCGCCACTTCTACCTGTCCATCGACGGCATGCCGGAAGAAGTGGTGTTCGAACCGCTCAACGATTTCGTGGCGGGTGCTGGCGGCAAGCGCAAGCAGGCGGGTGCACCGGGCGACGTGTCCACCACCATGCCGGGCAACATCGTCGATGTGCTGGTCAAGGAAGGTGACACGGTCAAGGCCGGTCAGGCGGTACTGATCAC
>Ga0208645_1000792_pt1 | contig 31231 bp, 40 predicted proteins | sample VirMetDEL_Sep_01_FD_184519 | JGI IMG/M metagenome (GOLD analysis project Ga0208645, IMG submission 184519) | Aqueous microbial communities from the Delaware River and Bay under freshwater to marine salinity gradient to study organic matter... | ecosystem: Environmental > Aquatic > Marine >... | reverse complement strand
GTTAAAGATATGAGAGAGATAAGTAATGGTCATAGAAAATTAATGGGTGAATTAAACACAGAATTAAAAGAGAGCAAAGAGAGAGAATGTAAATGCAGCACGAAAACCTCAACATAATATTAGGTCCGCCTGGTACAGGTAAAACTACAAAGTTATTAAGTTTAGTAGAACAACATCTACAAGAAGGCGTCTTGCCTAGTCATATTGGTTATCTTGCCTTTACAAGAAAGGCTGCAAATGAAGCAGCAGATAGAGCTTTTACTAAGTTTGATTATACAAAAGATGATATTCCATATTTTAGAACCATACATAGTTTATGTTTTAAACAATTAAATCTTAAACGTAGCCATGTCATGGCACCTACACATTATAGAGAATTAGGAGAAATGTTAGGTTTAGAAGTAGATGGTGGTGTGGATATGGGAGAAGGTCAGATCTTTGGTATGAAGACTGGAGATAAGTTATTTTTTCTAGAGAACCTGGCACGAGTACAGAGAAAACCTTTATATGATATATACAACAAGTACAATGATGATGCTGTTAATTGGTTTGAACTAGAAAGACTTAGTAAAGCTTTAGTTAGGTATAAAGATAAGCGTAAGATTATAGACTACACAGACATGCTTGTAAAATGTCTAGAACAAAAATTATTTCCTAAATTAAGAATATTATTCGTAGATGAAGCACAAGATTTATCTGCTATACAATGGGATATTATAAATGAAATCGGAAAAGATACAGAAACTATGTACATTGCTGGAGATGATGACCAAGCTATATACAGATGGGCAGGAGCTGATGTAGATAAGTTTATAAAATTAGAAGGTAAATCTACTGTATTGGACCAGTCATATAGGGTTCCCATCACTGTTCATGAATTAGCTAACAAATTAAATTTAAGAATTAAAGATAGAATTAAAAAAGAGTTTAAACCACGTACAGAAACAGGAGAGATTCGTTGGTACATGGACCCAGAAGATGTAGATATATCTAAAGGGTCCTGGTATCTATTAGCTAGAAATGGCTACATGCTTAATGAGCTAGAAAATATCTGTATTAAGAATGGCTATCCTTACATTGTACTAGGAAAGAGATCACCTTTAAATTCTGAGGTACTCAATGCCATTAGTCAATGGAATAGACTATCTAGTGGGGAATCAATATTGGGTAGCGGCGTTAAGTTAATATATAAATATATGGTGACCCGCTGTCCGCGTGGTATTGACCCCGAGAGCTACTATACTATAAATGACTTTGAATTGAAAAGCGGAAATTGGTGGGAACGGTTAAATAAAATAGATACAAAGCGCAGAGAATACTATATAATGTTGCTGCAGAGAGGAGAAAATCTTGATCAAGAGCCGAGGATTAAGATTAGTACTATACACGGCGTTAAGGGTGGAGAAGCTGAGCATGTCCTATTGATAACGGATATAGCTCCTCGTACTTATAGAGAGATGCACTCACTTCCTGACGACGAAATTCGGGTCTTTTATGTCGCAGTTACTCGGGCAAAAAGATCATTACATATTGTGCAACCTAACACAAATATGTATTTTGATCTATAAAATTGCTCCATAGATGACCATAGACAACGGAAAAGGAGATTATGCATAGTAAGGTATACCCATTTAAAACGGAACCTTTTGAACACCAGCTCAAAGCTTGGGATATGTCAAAAGATGAAAAATCATTTGCATTATTTATGGAAATGGGAACAGGTAAATCAAAAGTTATATTAGATACAATAGGCTATCTATATGACAACGGAAAAATAGATACAGTATTAATTGTAGCTCCAAAAGGAGCTTACAGAAACTGGAGCTTAAATGAGATACCTACCCACTTACCAGATCATATAATATATCGTTATGCTATATGGTCAGCAAACCCAAGAAAAAAAGAAAAGATTTATCTTGATGATATTATCAGAGCTTCAGATGATTTAAGAATAGTCATAATGAATGTAGAAGCTTTTAGTAGTCCTAAAGGTGTTAAATGGGCAACAAGTTTTTTAAATGTAAGTAGAGCTATGATGGTTGTAGATGAATCAACTACTATAAAAAATCCAACAGCTAAACGTACTAAAGCCATTATTAAACTTGGTCGTATGGCTAGATATAGACGTATCTTAACAGGAGAGCCCGTGACGCGAGATCCATTAGATTTATATAGTCAATGTGATTTTCTTGATGAATATCATCTAGGTTTTTCTTCATTCTATTCATTTAGAAATAGATATGCAATAATGGTTAATATGAATCTTGGTAATAGATCATTTAAAAAAGTTACAGGATTCCAACGAACAGATGAGTTAAATGATATGCTACGTAAATTTAGTTTTAGAGTTAAGAAAGATGAGTGTTTAGATTTACCCGAAAAGTCTTATCAATATCGTTATGTTGAATTAACAAAAGAACAAGAAAAAGCTTATAGAGAAATGAAAGAGCTTTGTCTTACAGAATTAGAGAAAGGTATTGTTACCGTTCCTAATAAGTTATCTATGTTAAGTAAACTACATCAAATATCATGTGGTCATATTATAGATAATGATGGTCGTACTCATCATATTAAAAACAATAGAATAGAAGCATTGTTAGAGTTAACAGAAGAGATAGATAATAAGTGTATTATATGGGCTTGTTATCGAGCAGATCTAATAGAGATAAGTAAAAAACTAAGAGAACAACACGGTGCAGATGCTGTTGTTGAATATTGGGGAGATACAAATGATAAAGAACGTAAAGAAAATATTAAGTTATTTACAAAAGATAAAGCTCAATTTTTTGTTGCTAATCCAGCAACCGCAGGTTTTGGGCTCAATCTTCAGGTTGCTAATACTGTTATCTATTATAGTAATAGTTACAATCTTGAACACAGGCTGCAGTCCGAGGACCGTGCCCACAGGATTGGACAAAAATCAAACGTTCATTATATAGATATTACAGCTTTAGGGACTGTTGATGATAAGATCATTAAATCCCTTAAAGCTAAAAAAGATATTGCTAGACAGATTATGGGCGATGAATGGAAGGAATGGCTTCGGTAAACCATTTAGATACATTAAATCCAGGACAATGTGGTTTCTTAGGTTCTACATCACAGTGGCCTATTACTCTAGAATCTGGATATTGTCTTAATAATGACTGAACTAAATCTCTTAGTGATTCAAACTGTCTTGCATCAAATTCAGATCTGCCTATCATACATATACCCACTGATGTACCATTAACTTGTACAGCATGGGCTCCTTGTACTTTAACATCTCTTCCTGGTTCAATTAAACCATTACGTCTTATGACATAGTGGTAACCTATATCATCAAAACCTCTTTCTTCTGTATGCCACTTTTTTATTGTTGCAGCATCTACATCTCTATCATCTGGTGTATCTGCGCAATGTATTACTATTGTATCTGTCTTCTCTCTTATGACCATATTACTTTCTCCTTCTTTGGAACAATTCTACACTTTTTATTTTTTAAATCAACTGATAAGATTTGTATACCTTTATTTTTTAATCTTGGTATTCTATTTATATTTGAGCCATCTGATCTTCTTGCTACTAACTTAACATCAAATAATTCTATTTTAAATGTTTTTGGGTCCATTGCAACGAGGTCTACAGGACAATGAGTTTGAGCCCCTTTAAATACATAATAACCTTTTTCTTGTAGCCATGCGACTGCTAAATGCTCGCAAGCACAGCCTAGTACTTTTTTCACTATCTTCTACCCTGCCCTCTATATTTCTTTTTAGTATTACTTTTATTGGGTCTTTTTGCGTGTCTTCCTTTTCTTTTTCTTGGCTTTGGTCTTGGTACAAAATTTTCAAACTTTTGTTTAGCCATTATTTTTTCTTAAACATATCTATTCCAGGTTTTAAACCATAAATACTACCAAATATACCTAGTACTAACCATTTATAAAACTCTGGAAAGTTATTAAAATAGTGAAAAAATAGATCTAATTTTTCTTTAGCCGCCGGGTCTCCGCTAAATATACTCCAAGCTAAAACTATAATTGGTAAAACTACAATGATAAGCACTAGCTCGTCTTTCCATCCTTGATTGTTATTATCCATAACAGCTTTTTGATATTCAACCTCACCTTTAGCAACACGCTCCATATAGTTACGTTCAGCTAAAGCTTCTAATCTTTTAGATTCTTGTCTATTGTTAAATACATCAACACCTGTTTTAATAAGTGTAGGTAATAGATTCCACATTATTGCCTCCAATCACATTCTTGATATTCATTATTATAATCATACTCTTGAAATAGTCCTGCATTTAGGGCCACCAGTTGATCACACCCCGCAGAGCTAGTATAAAGTATACCACTTCCATTAATGCCCGTGCAATGTCCCTGTCCTTTATGCCGGCATATACCCATATCATGCACGATACACTTGTTAGTAGCCAGCCCCAATGTTGAATCCCTGGATTCGCCGTCGACAGCATGTAAGCTGAGATCATAGCTAAAAGAAAACCGGTCCATCGTACCATGGTCGTTGTCTCCCATGTTAATTACCCTATAATAAAATGCTTAACTAATATGATTAATTCTGCAAAGATCATGAGACCTACTGTCCACATAATCTTTTTAATTCCTGCTACGTCTTTTTCTATGTGTGCTAAATGATTATTTTTAATATGAGCAAGATCTTGATTTATGACCTTTATATCGCCTTTAACCTCTGTAACCTCGACTTTTAGATCATAAACTTCTTTCATATCAATCCTCTATAGGTGGTGTATAACCAGTTAATGCAGTTGCCTCAGCTTGAGTTAATCCTAAGTCTAATAGCTTTTGATTGCCATTAGCTTTGTCTGTAGCTTTTTGAGTTTCTTCATTTGCTATTGCAGTTTCAGCTTCAGATAATCTAGCTTCAATATCTGCTTTAGCAATAGGTGTTGTGCCTTCTTCCCAAACAATATCATCTATATTATCTCCACTTAAACCAAACTGTGCATTAGCATTTATTAGTTTAACAGCTTTTATTATTTTTTTGTGTTGTGTTGTCATTATACTGTAACCTCCATTAATAATATTCTTCCTGTTGAACTGTCATCATTCAAAATTACATTTGTTGCTGCATAACCACCAACTCCTACTTCGTATGTAATAGCACTTGTAGTATTGGGAGATAAAAGTATAAATTCATTTAATCTAGGTCTAAAATTTGAAGAAACTGTTGTAGCAAAATATAAACCACTAGAATAAATTTTTATAGTACCACTACTACTACTTGGGTGATATGTTGTTGTAGAACCACCAGATATAATTTCTTTTAAAGCTAAAGAAACACCCATATCACCACCAGTACTATCTACTTTTGTAGTAGATATATAATTAACAAGTATTCTTGAACTTGTTGATGATGGTGTAATTGTTGCGCTTATTTTATTTGAACTTGGAAAATAATATGTACTATCATTTGGACTACTTTGACTAAAAATAGTTGATGATGTGCCTTGTATTACTTGTTTAATTCCACCTGCTGAACCCCAAATAGGATTAGCACCAGTACCTTGTGTAATTAATGCTTGACCTGCTGTACCTGCACCAAGTCTTTGTAATCCCGATCCATCTCTATAAAGCAGATCTCCCTGGGTAGTTAATGTTGTACTAACATCTGTACCATCAGTACCTTTGGCAGCAAGTTTAGTCCAGTAAGTAGTATCAGTTGGTAGGTTACCAGTTGATGCAAGAATACAAATATAAGTTTCGTTAGAGTAAGTTACTATATCATCTACTACATACGCAGTACCACCTGCATATGCTCCTCTGAATACTGGTTTAACTCTTCCTAAATTAATTGTTGCCATAATATATTACAGTACGATTGTATCTGCCTCCTCTTCAGTTAAAGGTTCACCAGCAATTAGTTTTGCTTTAGCACTAGCTTTAGCATCTATTCTAATTCTGTCAGCATCTTTTAACTCTTGTACTTTAGCATTAACTTCAGCTTCAGTTGGCATTGTTGCACCATCTTTAACTATTTTAATGTTTGCATAAGTCATTCGTTGGTCATTTGGTATTACATTTCCATTGTCATCTTCTTTTTTCCAATGATACCAATTTCCACCATTAAAAGTTTGTAATGCTAATTGAAAATAATCTTTATTCATTTTATGTATCTCCTAATCTTACAAATGTTATTTCACTTTCATTTTGTGTTGAATTTCCAACCATAACTGGTGTATTATTTTGTGTACTTGCATTTTTCACTCTAATTAAGTGAGTTGATGTATTGGTTACATCAAACATAAAACTTACGCTAACAGTTACATAAGCAGAATTTATGTGTCCACTATCCCAAGAGATTGATGCATCATTCCAAGTTGAACCACTATTTGTAGATGCTTGAATAGAAACACCTAGATACTCACTACTACCACCAGTTATATACATACAGGCTCTCATATATATCCACCAAATTCCTGTTTCTGGAAAATTAAACCATTCATTACTATTAGTAAGTGTCATATCACTACCAATGTAACCTGGACTATTTGTATCAGTTTTTTCCCAAGAATTAACTACAGTACCTGCACCAGTTGTAGAAGTAGTTGGTCGCCATTGTTGAGCATTTGTTATTCCTGCTGGTGCATCTGTCCATGAAACATTTGCTCCAGTACCACCAGATTGCAATAATTGACCACTCGTTCCAGGAGCTAGTCGTGCAATAGCTGAACCATTGTTATAATAGATGTCGCCTTGTACTGTTCCAGAGATATTAAATAAATCTGCATCAACACCTTTCTGTGACATCAATTCCCAGTAGGTAGCATTAGGTGGAGTGTTACCAGTAGATGCTGCTATACATACATAAGAGTTACCACCACTCTCTACTACATCATCTACGACATAAGCAGTTGCACCATTGTATGCACCTTGCCATTTGAATTTTATTCTACCTAAATCTATTGTTGCCATTATAATCCTACCATAACATTAGCCTCATCTTCGGTTAATGCCTCTCCATTCATAAGTTTTTGTTTTACACTAGCTTTTAAAGTTTCTTTATCAACAATGTTATCCATTTCAGTTTGAATTTCAGACCAAGTTGGTGCTGTACCAGAAAACATATCTGCTTTCATAGCATTGTATTCAGTTTCATTACTTGGTGGATTACCAGTATAACCTTTAAAGTTTTCTTTTTTATTAACTATTTTATCAAATTTAGCCATTATATTAATACCTCCATAAGTTGGATAGATGTTCCTGTTTGATGTGCTCTGCCATCATCAGTAGTATTAGCATTTATTATATCAGCCGGTCTTTCAGCAGCACCATCTCTACTTCTCCAACCTATTTTAAAAGTATGAGAGCCAGTACCAAGATTTGTTGCATCTTGAAATGTTTTATTAACATGAATCATTCCTGGAGCATTAGTATCATAACCATAAGATTGACCTATACCTCTAAAAGCAGAACTGTCATTTGTTCCAGAATTATCCATTCCAGTTGTTGTACAAACAAAATATAAACCAGAATGATAAGAATTATACAGTTCACCTGGTATCAATCCTATTGCAATTATTTTTGATGTAGTAGCATCTTTTACTTTAGAAATTGTTATATCATTAAATATGGTTCCATTTGTTAAACTAGATAATACTATTCTTGTATTGTTTTCATAAGTTGTAATTTTTACTATTCCACCAGATACATCTGCAAATTCTAAAGCAGTACCACCAGAGTTTGTTCTTAATACTTGGTTTGCACTTCCTAATGAAGTTAATCCAGTACCACCTTTTGAAACTGGTATAGTAGGTAATCTTGCATCTGATAAAGTACCAGAAGTAATTGTACTAGCAGCCATCCCATCTGTTACTACTAGACTTTGGCCAGTAGGAATTGTGATCGTACTTCCAGATTGTGCCTCTATTTCATTAACTTTTATTTTTGACATAATGTTATCCTATCAAATTTTACTAGTGTTGTATACCCTAAATCGTTACTATTAAATTTCCGCTACTATTAACACTAAAAGAAAACCCTGAAGAGGCATATATAAACTCATCAAAAGCTTCATATGTAGCATTACTAATGTTATCCGATCCTTGGTTCGTTGTAGTAACAATCAACTTACCATCGGAATCTTTATTAAAACCATAGACCTCGGGGGTCGAGGCTTGACCTAACTCCCACGCGGTTCCAGCGTCATTAACCTTAAATACATAGCCAGGTGATATACCAGTCGTAGATAGCTGAGCTGTGCCCACGGTTCCTTGGCTAGGAGTTGCTATATTTAAAGTATCTCCTAGCTTTAATATCTTGATTGTTTCAGAAGCTCCTGGTGCTCCAGAAAATGTAAGTGTAGTACCAGATACAGTAAAAGATTCTCCCCAATGTTGTAATACACCAGAAAGTATAACTAATAATACTCTTTCAGAAGGTACTGATTCGGACATAGTGAAATTAACTCTTGATCCATCAAAAGCTTCACTTAATGTTATAAGTTTATATTCTCCAGTTTGTAAGGCTCTTCCAATGTACGGCATTATATTATGTTTAAAGTACCTCCACTAATTGTCCAAGTAATTCCACTAGCTACTGTAATAGGACCTTTTAAAAAATAGTTTTTGTTTGCTGCAATAGTAATTGTAGCATTTGCAGTTACTTGATCATAGTTTTTATAAGCATTATCAGTTGATGCAACTTCACCACCTAATACTAAATCTTCTGCTGCTTGAGCTGTAATTCTAGTTAATGCCATTATATATCTACCTCTAATTCTCCATTATTATTTATGCTAAATGTTAAACCTTTCTTAGCAAAAAAACTTTCATCAAATGCATCTTGTCTTGCAGCAGTCTCTACTGATACAGCATCTGTACCATTACCATAAGTTAATATTAAATCTTCAGCTTGATTGCCAGATCCATTAGTTTTTTTAAAACCATAAAAGTCAATTTTACCTAATTGATCTTGAGCAGAAACCGATAGATCTGATACTTCAATAACACCAGCATCAATACTATCTGAGCTAGTAATTACTCCTGTAAATACCTGTTGACCAATATAACCCATATTATCTCCTATACACTAATTGCATCTATGTAACTAACTATAGCTTTTAGTGATGACGCTGTATCACTTTTAGCTTTAATTTTATCACCGGACTTCAATATGATCTTAGCACCACCATCAATTAGCTCTAAAGAAGAACCAGCTGGTATTGGTGCATTGGCAATCAATTCAGTGTCATTACCACCATTTTCAATTGCACAATGAACATTGATCGAGGTTCCAGTAACATTAACCAATCTTACACCTACCACAGTGTCATACGTATCTGCTTGCGCTAAGATATCAGTATAACTTGTGCCTATTGCAGTTGAAGTTAGTTGATTTCTAAAGTTTTGTGCCATGCTACCTCCTTATAAAGCTACCGACATTGCTATAGCAAAACCTTTTGTTGCAAATGATGTTGTATCAGCTGCTACGATTTGCCATGATGTTCCGTTATAAACTTTCATTAAATTAATACTTGTATCAAAAAATAAATCTCCAGAAGTTAAAGCATCACCGTCATTATCAACTGTAGGTTCTGTTGCGTATGCACCTAGATAAGTATCTTCAAAATTATCAGCTGCTAATTCTGCTGCTGCTTGTGCAGCTTGAGCTGCTAGTTTTGCAGTGTTTGCATCATTTTTATGATTTTCTGCTGTAGTAGCGCTTGATGCCGCATTAGATGCAGATGTACTTGCGTCTTGTGCATATTTCTTTGCAGAATATTCAGATGCATCGACTGTGCCTGATGTATATATTGCCCAATCTTTTGCTGATCCAGTTGTTCCTCTTGTCTGTGTTCCTACTGCATATTCTTTAGCAGAATATTCAGATGCATTAACTTTTGATGAAGTATTGGTTGCCCATTCTTTAGCAGCACCATCTCCACTAGTAACTCCTGTACCGCCAATTGCCCAAGCTTTAGAAGCATAATCTGTACTAGCAACTAAACCTGTTGTCTTAGTAGCCCATTCTTCAGAAAGTACTGCACTTGCAGCTGCTGCCGTAGCTGATGACGAAGCTGAAGCTGCATCTACAATTAAATCCCATTTTGCTGAATCTGTATTTGTAGAAATAGGTTGTGCTCCTGAAGAAGTGTGTGCAGTATTACATATATAGATATTATTATTTGATGTATCTTTAATTAAATCTCTTTCAATATAAACAGTTGATGCCGCCCAGTTTCCTCTATATGTACCAATCTCTTGTGTTGCTACAAGATCTCCTGTGCTGTCAAAGCTTAATATCTTTGTAGCTCTTTCAGTTGGAATAGCAGTAATTTGTATACTACCAGAATTTGATTGTGATAACTTAAATGATCTATTTAATTGTTCTTGCTGCTGCTGTAATGCTAATACAATCTTATCAACTGTGTCTTCGTGTGCTTGTGCAGGAAATGCATCACCTTCAATATAATCTTGTGCTTGTTCTAAAGGAGCAACCCTTGTTAAAAATAATTTATGTGTAGATGGTAAAGCATTATTAACTGTTACATCCCAAGATTCTGTAACTGAGTCATATGCTATAGTATAATCATATGTACCAGCTCCTCCAGAAGTTTGTAGTGTCTCAACTCCTGTCGTAATAATAACAGTATATACTTTTAAATCCGTTGCGGCATATAATTTGTAAGGAAAATTAAATACAGTGGTACTGCCATTACCAGTGTAACTGATATAACTGTTTTGTGCCGATACCGTCATTTACTTGCCTCTTTAATCATTTTTCCTACTATCCCAGGAATATTTGGGTCTCCACCTCTCTTTATAACACGACTAGGGGAAATATAAAACCTTTGATCGTGGTCTTTTTTAAGTCTTCTTTCCATCCGTTTTAAATATCCAGGGTTTTGCCATTCCTTGATATTATATAATACAAGATAATCCATTGCCATTCTTAAATAGAATAAATTAATAAATGGAGTATTTCCTTGTATTAAATTTGCCATCTTAGCAAATGGGTCCTCTCCTGTTCTAATAGCTTGTATTATATCAATTAATGAATCAAATTGTCCGATAGTAGGACCTACTAATGTACCTAAAGCAGAACCACCATATCTATTAAATTGTCCAAATAAGAAGTCTCCATATAAACCAAGGCCTCCACCTTGTGCCATTGAAGCACTTATAATCTTAATATTATGAGCCATATCATCTGTAAATTTACGTGGTTCTTTTCCTTTTGCAATATCTTTTAAGTACAACGATAAGTAACCTAATAATGATGTTGATACAATAAAATGAGCTAAGCCAGTTAATGAACCTTTACCTTGAACAAGCCCTTCTTTAAATGAATTAGCACCATAACCATATATCTCTCTACCAATAGATTTATGTAATACTGTGATAGGAAATGATTTAAACTGAAATAATAATCTAGAAGCTATACCTAATGGAGTGCCATCTTGAGTTCCCATATTCATAATAGCTCTTTCAGCAGCCCCTGGCATAGGTACTGCAAAGTCAGCTCTATCTGTAAAATAAGCACCAAGGGCAGATACTAATCTATCTTTAGTTCTTGCAACTTTACTTGGACTATGCATTTTAATATTAGGTTCTTTTATTTTAAGATAATTTAAAAATATGTCATCTGATAATGATTCAAGCATATCAGTCACAATATAACTATTTCCATCATCTGCTTTATAAATAGCTTGTCTAATTACATTATTCCACTCTTCTGCACCAAGATCAAACATATTTAATATTCTTTGTGTTTCAGGAGTTAATTGACTAAATTCTTTTCCAGCTTGATCACCAAGATTTTTAGCCATCATAACAGCTGCGCCAACTCTATGACCATCTGTCCAAGGTGATAATAAATTTAATTTAAAATAAGCTTGTTGTGCTTTTGAAAACATTCCAGGAGTTAGATCATTAGCACTAAATCTAGATAGTGTATTACCAATAATACCATCCATACCAACAGCTAACATTTGAGCTATTTTTCTTCTATCAGATTTTTTTGCACCTCTTCCTTTTAATAAATTTTCAAATGCTATAGCATATCCTTTAAATCTATTTACTCCTTGATATTTTAATTCAGCTACTTGGTTAGGTATATCAGTTAATGATGATATAACAGCCATACCTAGTTTAGCCATATTTTGTATATTTCTTATAGTTGCAGATATATTTGCAGCTGTTACATTACCAGGTATTCTTGTAGTACCATCAACTTCTTTGAATATCCACCATAATAAATTAGATTCACTATTAGCATATTTACTAAACTCTTCAATTGCTTTAATATCCCCTTCTTTTTTAGCTTTTCTAAGTTCCATATCTATGATTTTTTTCAACATAGCTTTTGGATTAGGTCCCAAAGTTTCTAATAATGCTCTATTTCTGCCTGCATGTTCTAAACCTAATACAACAGTTTCTCTAAGATTTTTTGAACCAAATGCTCTATTATAATTCATAAAAGCATCTGCATCTTTAAAATGAATAAGTCTATGTGCTTCTGATAATCTTTTACCTAAATTACTAGGACCAGTAAAACCAGCTACAATATCATCAGCGTAATTTGCACCTTCATGTTTTAAATGAACACCTGTAATTAAACCATTATAAATATCTCTCCAAAATCTGTTTATTTTATCATCATCAACGCCATATAAAGTTCTTTCCATATCTACAGTTTCTTGAATCTTAGCATACCAAGTATCAAAGCCAGCTCTTCTCATTGTGACCGGATTGTGAGTTTGTCGCATAATATAATCAGGTATTTTTCTAATCCAAGCACCATGTCTATTTTGTGCATCAATAGCATCATCTTGTAATTCTGCTATAACTCTAGCAATTTTTTCTGCAGCTGGATTTTTTGATATACCAGATTTACCACCTGGTCTTATCTCATATAACTCTCTAGCAATATCATCATCTATCTTACCAGATACAAATTCTTCAAATATGTCTTCTTCTTCCATCTTTTTAATCATAGAAGTAATATATTTAGTTGAATGATATTTACCAATAGCATCTACTGATTTTCTGCCACCTCTAAATAATTTTAAAGTACCACCAAGAAATGCTCTAAGACCTAATGCTCTATCTTTAAAATTACCAAGATAGCTCATAATTCTTTCTCTTGCTTGTATATTTAATATTTCTTGTCTACGTTGTATAGCAAGTCTTACTTCTTCTTTTGTAGATTCATCAGTTAAAAATTGTTTAATCTTATTTTCAAGATCTTGCTCTTTTGTAATTTTTTTCTCTTTACTAATCTTTTTACCTAATTCATCAAGTAATTTATTTTTTTCATCAAGAGTTAAAGCATCACCTATAGCTTCATTTACAATACCTATACAATCTCTAATATTAGCCATTATGATTTACCTATTGCACAGTTAAGGACTGCTTTTAAAGCTTGTCCAATTGATTTATTTTTCTTAACACCATCATTAAATGTTTGATTTAGCTCATTAATTTCTTTTGTAATAATGTCACTATTATAAGCTGCTAGTTCATCAGTTAACATATCTATTTCTTTATTTATAGCAGTTAATTCTTTATTATTGACATTTGCTTCAATTTTTTGTATTCTTTCTCTAGCATTTAATGCTCTAATTTTTGGTGATAATTCCACATCAGCAGTTACTGTGCCATGTTTATTTTCATAGTTAGCTTTAGCATGTTTTAAGATGTCATCCATTGACATTGTTTGCATACCTTTTGTTTTAACTTCTGCTGTAATATGTAATACTTCGTTACCTTGACCCTTAATATATTCTCCTTTTGATGATCGACTAACATATCTAGCATCTCTTATTTTAAATACAGTGCCAGGTGCAAATAATACTTCTGCCTCATTATAGCCACCTGTTGCTGATTTAAAAGCTTTATCAACAAATGTCATATTAGTTCCTTTTGGAACAAGTATTCTTAATTTTACAGGTTTATTTTTGCCACCTGTAAATTTATAACCAATATGATGTAATAATGACCCATTAAAAAATGAATCACTAGTAAATTCCATACCTTTCATCTTGTATGCGTCATCAAAAAGTTGCGGGCCAAATGGCATACCTTCTATCTCAGCAAAGTTAGAAGCATCTTTACCAGCATATACAATAAAATTATCTTGTGTTTTAACTTTATTAATTGCAGATAATAAATTGTTATATTGTTTTTGAAAATCTTTTAGTGCTGATTTACCATATTCTTCTACAAGATCTACTCCTTTTGCTACATTTGAAGCAAATGCATGCATGCTACTAGAGCTTGCTGCCCATGATTGTAAAGCATTTATTTCTTCTTTTGTTAATAATTTTTGTAGATTATCAATTTGTTTATTAATATATTCTTTTACTTGTTTAAATGAATAAAACTTTTTATAAGGTGTTTTTCTATTACTTAATTTTTGAAATTCATCAGAAGCTAATTCACCAATATCTAAACCATCTTGTAATAATTTATCTTTTAATCCTGCAGGTATTTTATCTTTATCTACTATATTTGATAACAAAACACCTAAATCTTTTTTAGCTACTGAATCTCTTCTATTAATTAAAGCAAATGTTATATTATTAATTTCTGCTTGTTCTTGTTTTGTTAATTTACCAGCATAGTCTAAAGCTCCAGAAACAATAGCTTCAATCTCTTCATCAGACATTTGATATATTTTTCTGATAGCATTTGCCAGCATTTCAACTGTCATATTTTTGATATGAGCGTCTATATCACTATTTTTACCAATTAAAAAAGATACAAACTCTGGTAAATCATTTTCTATCCAATCTATTTTTACTTCTCCCATTGCTCTAAATTTTATAGAACCACCAGCGTCTATTGAATGTATTCTACCAGATTGATCTACAATTAAATTACCTTGAGCCGCAAAATCTCTATTACCTAACCAAGCATGAATCATTGAAGATTCTATAAAGTCTTGATAAGCTTTTGGATTATTTTTAATAATAGCATTTACTTTTTCCATTGTTAAAGGAGTACCTTCTTTCCATTTAGAAGCAATACCAACAAACGAACCATCTTTACCAATAACAGGTCTTACAAATGGAGCAGTGTCTCCCAATAGTCTTTTCATTATAACAGATGCTATTAATTCATTTATAGCCCATTCTTTATTAGCTGGTTTTTTAATATACCATTTTTCACCTGTAGTATTGTGTATTACAGTGTTACCTTCATTACTACCTAATTTACCAGATGATGCAGTAAATTCTTCATCTAGTAAAGGAGCTCCTGGCATTTCATCAAGATCTAATGGTTTTTGAGTAATTTCACCCATAGTAGGACCTTCATCAATTTCATTGGGTCTATATTCTAATAATGGTGGTCTATATCCAGTTCTAGCATTATATGCTCTTTGTAAATCAGCAGCATCTAGATCTGTAATTAATTTACCTTCAGGAATATTTTTCTTTCTAGCTACATCTTTTGCAGCTTTTAATATAGCATCAACATTAATATCTGCATCTGATGTAGCTTGTTTGTATGCAAGATCTAATGCCATAGCATGTCTTTGTCTAGAAACGCCCATAATCCAATCAGCCGTTCTTCCTCCTACAACATGTATTCCACCTCCAAGAACACCTCCAAATGTAACATTCAGTAATGAATCCCAAGCTGTATAATCAGCTTGTTCATTAAATTTTTGTAAAGCAACAGGTACTTCAGCAACAGCAGACCAGAATGCAGCACTTCTTGCTCCAGAAACAAATCTTGCTACATCTATTCCTCGTTTTACAGAAAGGCCAAGAAAACCAATTTTAGAAGCAGTTGGATCAGGAGCAAATAGTAATCCCATATTAACTGGGTCATTTACAAGAGCTGAAAGACCCATCCAACCAATACCTTTAGTTTTTTGCCACAAACCGCTTTGCATTCCCATTAACTGTTGGAATTGCATTTCTTTTATTTTTCTTCCATGAAGTATTTGAGCTTCTGCTACAGTAATATCTCTATCAAAATTTAGTCTTCCATCAAGGCCATATTTGTCATTTGCAGCTTGTGCTGTTATAATATCTCCTGTTCTTGGTTCATTTTCTCCTGATAGCGCGTTGTAATAGCTAGATTCTCCTCTAATATCAATAGATTCTCCTGATTGAGCAAGCCAATCAGATTTTATAGTTTGCTCATAAAATCTTTTAGCGGTACTATTACCTTCTGAACCTCCTGGTAAATCTTCCCAGTTAAGCAAACCAAAAGTTTTACCTTCATTCCACATTGCCTCCTTATTTTGATCATCATTTATTTTTATAAAATTATGACCAATACTAGGAAGATATTCATTATCATCAGGTTTTGGTATAGTAAGAGTTGCCATTATGGACTCATCGCTTCTTGTTGTTCAGGATTACCGTCTATTACTTGAAATTTCAATCCAGCCATAATTGTATCTAAATTTTCCCAAGTTATTACAATTTTTGATTTTCCAGATTCACCATCCATTTGATATACAGGATAAGTTCCTCTTTCGTCGAATGCCCATACAAGTTCTATGCCTGAACCATCAGCTGTATTTCTCCAAGTTGTATTTGTTTCTAATGAACCTTTTTGGATTGAAGCATAGTTACCAACTTTAGGATCTATACCAATTTTATCCATAGTAGGATTTCCTGACATTAATACTTCTATATCAGAATCTTTTAAATTTTGTATTACAGATTTTGTAGCAGATTCAATTGCAGATTCTGAATAATTTCCAGCATTAACAGATTTAGGTATAATAAAGTTTTCTGTAACCATAAATTTATCAGTAATAAATCTATTCATAACAGAAGATATAGCATCATTTACTTCTTCACCTTTTGCAACTCTAACAGCGACCATTTTAGTAATTAAATTTTGCCAGCCATCAACCATTGGAATTGCTGCTGTATTATGTCTTGTTAAAGCTTGTCTGATTGGTATAAATTCAGATTGTATCTCAGCTTTAATAGTATTTCTATCAGCTTCAGCTATAGCATTATTATCTACTTTCATTCTAGCTGCTTGGAATATTTCTCCAAAATTGTGTATATCATCTACATACATCATTGCAGCTGCTAATGAATTATCCATTTTTCCTTTAATTACTAGTTCAGCCATAATATTATCAAAGTAATCCCCGTATAATTCTTTATAATTTGTAATTAATAATTGTACTGATTCTTTATCAGCGTTATCAGGGTTAGTTAGTGTAGAAATTAAAGCATTTCTTTGATTATCACTTAAATATACAACATCTGATTGTTGCTTACCAAAACCTTTTTGCATTTGTTCTAATTGAAACAATCCTTCTTGAACAGTTGCTCTATCATTTGAATCTAATTTATTAAATATATCTTTTCTATATTTTGCAGCATACATAACAGGGTCTTCATCCATTAATTTAACCATGTTGGCTTGCTGTTTAATAGCCGCTTCTTTAATATCTTTTTCTACAGCAGTTGTTGACGGTAAATTTTTAATATAATCACCTTGTTCAGCTAGATTCATACCTGTTAATGCAGTAACAGCTGTATAAACACCATTAGCAACTTTTAATTTTTCTTGATATTCTACCCATTGAGAATTACCTTTTCCATAATAATAATCAAATTCAGCCTCTGTTACTTCATGAACAGCATTTCCATTTTCAGAAATATTTGCAACATTGTCATTTAGTTTAATACCAAATTTAGCTTTATCAGCAGCTGTAACTTGGTTAATTACACCATTTGCTTTATTTTTAAGTGCTAATAATTTATCAGCAGCTAAGACTTTATCAAAAACGCCATTATCCATTTGTTTTTTAATAAAATCAAGTTTAGCTTTATCACCCTCATCTATAATAGCACTAATTCCAGTTTCTGCAATATAAGCAAGTCCTTTTTCTTTAGCCGCTTTTAATGTTGTTTTATTCCATAAATTAGAATATCCCTCAATTGCCTCTGTTTCTGGGCTATCAGCTAATCCATTTAATATTTGATCAAATGATTCAGTAATAGAACCCCATGCTGTAGGGTCTTCAGCATATCTTAATGCCATACCATTACCTGTTTTAGTTAATGAATCTTGTTGATATTTTAATCTTTTTTGTGATTCATATTTAATAGCTGAGTTAAATGCACTCATCTTATACTGATTCATTTGTTGTTTCCAAGATTCTCCAGCCATCTTAGAAGGAGCTTGTTTTAATTTTTCATCAGATAACTTTTGAAACTCTTGTAAAGATTTAGTTACAAAACCTTTACCATCTAGTGTTTGATCTTCATTTTGTAATTCTATTTCTCTTTTAACATATTTTTGATGCAAATCTTCATAATTTTCAGAAACCCATAATGTGGCTTCTTTTCTCATTCTATCTTTTTCAATAGTAGCTAAACTACCTGCTAAATTGCTTACACCTCTACCAAATGATTGTAACCCTGTGTCAGATATTTGTGCTATTTCTCCACCAGAAAAACCTGATATGCCTTGATCAGACATACCAACTTGTCTATCATATGTAGGAATTTTTGTTGTTCTAGCCATTAACTAAATACCTCCAGTTCATATCCTGTTTGGTATGTTTGACCAGCTCCAGTTAATAATGTACCCATAGCTCTTGTTTTTCCAGCTTGATAAGCAGCAGCTCCTGTATATCTTGCTTGAGCAGCTTCTACAGTATAACCTCTTGATTTTAAATCTGCGTTATATTGTGTCATTAAAATATCTTCTTCTGTTAGCATAGCAAGTTCTTCTTGCACGAATAAAGGTGTGCCAGTACTTGAATCAACACCACCTTTTGCATAAGCAACTCTTTGGGAACCTGCAATTTTTCTATATCTTCTTTTTAATTGTTCTTTATCATAAGCAGCTTTATCTTGAGCAAGTTTAGAATTTTGTTCTGCAACTTGAGCATTATACTCATAAAGCTGCTTTTGCATTTTGCCTTGTTGATAAGCACCATAAGCGCTTATCACTGTACCTGCTGCCATTAATGCTACAACTGCTTTACTCATAAAACTTTACCAATTTATAATAATCCTCTTTATTAGGACCAAATTGCTTTAATTCTGCCTCAATTTCAAATCCTAGATATTTAGCAAATTTAACAGCATCTTTAAAATCTTTAATCACATGGCAGTGTACCCTGTGAAACTTAAATTGATCCGCTATTAATTTTAAATAATATCTTATATCTTTTATACAACGAATTTTGTTCTTTTTAAACTCTGGTGATAAAAACATGTAAGCTTCTCCAACTCCTGTCCAATGAGGCATTACGCCACATATACCAATAATTGTTTTATTATGCCACCATGAAAATGTAGCCCCTTGATTTTTTAAACAATGTATAACAGCTGGCCAAGTTTTGCCATAATTCTGAATCATTTTTTGTTCAGGACCTGATAATTCTATCATGTCAAAATGCCAATCTTCAAAAGGAACGACCATCATTCGTAAGTACTCATTTGTATCATAATAGCGGATATTGTACACGATTGTGGTGTGTCCGATATTATATATAATTTATTTTCAGTAGTATATGTAGCAGGCATTAAAAATGTATAGTCACCTGTTTTAGGGTCTGTAGAAGACATTGCGCTAGTTGTAGTTCTAAATGGCACAACTTCTACACTGGTTGAAGCAGGACCTGCTTTTAAACCTACTGTTTCAAAAACCCTAAATATACATTTATCAATTCTTCCACGTTTACCTTGAGCTGTTCCATATTGGCTTTTTGGTTCAACATTTACTGATTCTAGTTCTGAATTATAAGCTAATCCAACATGACATTTTGTAGTAGCATTTGTTAATGTAATTGAACCTGATGATACAGTTTTTGTAGCTTCAACTGCACCATTATTTAAAACTGATACAGTTTGTCCTTCTAAATGATCTAATCCTGTAATTGTAGAAGTTGAAGCACCTGTATATGTAAGTCCGGAATCTAAAAAGAATTGATCATCTTTAGTTTGACTATCAGCTAATCTAAATTCATTCTCCATAAATTCAACATATTGTTTTGTAGCACCATTAATTGTTCTTTCTACAATCATGTATAATGTATCAAATGCATCGTCTATTCCTGGAATTACAGCAATGCTTTTTACTTTAGTATCAGTACCAGCTATTGTATGTCTATGCCAAGCAGTTACTTGTTGATCTCTGTAATATGTTAAACCTAATAATATACCATCATCTCTTCTTGCCCAACACACATTGTTTGGATATGTCGCAAAAGCTATTTCCGCTATACCACCAAAACCTAAATGTTCTGATAAAACAGTCATATCTGGTGATGTAAATGAATCATAGTCAATATTATATGCAAATTCTCTTACACGTTTTTTATTTTTACCAATAAATAATACTGATTTTGAAGCAGGAGCAATTCTAGAATCAGAAGCACCATCAGTAGTTTCATTTATTGCTTGTACAGAAGTCGGCGTTAAAGCAGCAGTGGCTGAGCTTGATGACACGTTAAATGTACCACTTTTAGTAAATACATGTAAATATCTTCCACCATACATGGCTGTAATTTGATTAACTTGATCTGATGTTAATGTATAGATAACTGCATCATCATCTGCAATATCACCATTTATAGCATTAGGATGAAATGCATCAAAATCGGCACTTACAGAACCATATATAGTATTTGGATTAGTATCTGTATTTGCATAAAATAATCTTTCTTCAAAAAATGTAGCTTTAGATGGATAATTATTTGTATAAAAAGCTCCTAATTGCCACTCAGGATGCGTGCCAGAAGATGCTGTATAAGGTCTTTCAGAATCGACAGTTGCTGTAACTTGTGTCGTACTATTAACAGCAGTTATCTTTGCAAAACCCCAGTTACCAGAATGCTGTATTCTAATTAATCTTCCAATATCAGTTGATGCAGAAAATCCTGTATTATTGTTTATTCCTGTAGTTGATGATGCTGTAATAGTCACACTGCCAGAAACACCTGAGTTTGACATTGTTGTAGAGGTAGTATTTACATCAAGATATGGCCCATCAAAAAAATCTACATCTGTTAATGTCCAAGAGGTATGACCTGTTCTTCCTAATTTTTTAGGTATATGATTTGGGTGAACAATATATAAAACATCAGCAGATTGCACATATTCTAATTGATCTATTTGTGCTGTTGTATAAGGTGTAGATATCTCATAAGGAGTACTTCCTGATGAAACAATAATACCTTCATCTTTATAAAATCTAATATATTGATCTCCAAATTCTAATATATAAGCTTGAGTTTTTGAAAATACAAATGGTATAAGTCTAGTTCTTTTGCTACTATCTTTTATTTCACGTATAAATCTAGTACCAGGACGTTTTGTAACGCCTCCGTGCATTAAAACTACAAAGTTATGTATACTAGATGCACTATTATAATATTTATCTAAGTCTATACGTCCATTTAATCTTGGACTGAGCTCTCCAGATGTAAAATTTGTGAGTATTGGTGAAGATTCTGCCATGTCATTTTACGTCGTGTATTTATTCCATCTATAATCAGATAGGTTTGGTCCCATTGTTCTTGATTCTAACCAATAATCAGCATCTAAACCTTCAGGTGTACCTTCAAATGAATCATTGCTTCTAGCTTCTCTCATTTTTATTTCATATAGCTGATTCATTGCATTTAATGTTTTAATATCTTGTAATAATGGCATTGTTAGTATTGCAGCAAGTTTATATGCTAATACATCTACTAAAGATGAATCATATGTACCTACATCTGTATTTTTAAATATATAAGTAGTTCTAAATACGCTTGTTTCTGTTAAAAGTTTATCACCTTCAATCTTATATTCAATGGTGTCATCTTCTGGTCTTACAATTCTTAAAAAATCGCTTGGTAATTGAAATTGATAACTAAAATAATATGCAGGAGTTGATGACAACAAAGATAATGAAGCTCTTTTTATGCAGCAATTCCAAGGATGTGATCTAAAGACTGCATCTCTAGTATCATCAAATAATTTATTTGAAAAACGTGCAGCTTTGGTATCTTCAGTTAATGAAGTTATAAATTCTGCGCCTAGTAATCCCAAAGCTCTATTTACTATATCAATTTTTGTCGTTGCCATATTTATTCCTATAAATGTGGGGGCACATCACGTTACCCCCACAATTTTTCGAGTTTAGTCAACTACATATAAAATGTAGCCTACTAGATCGTCACCATCTGCAATTGCAGTATCTTGTGAAGTAGCTCTAATAGTGACACCACCTTTGCTATTGAAAGTATAAGTACCTCCAGTAGCATTTTGGCCAGATCCAAAAGAGAATTGACCAGCAGTATCTACGTTTAAACCATCCAAAAGACCATCTGCATCTGCAGCTACGCTATTACCGTCTCCATCAGTGTACGCATCCCAACCAAGATCTAATGTAGCTGAACCAGTAGTCCAGTTTACATAAGCGTTAGAAGAAGCAAGTAATACTTTTACTTTTCCTGCAGGTAAAGTACCAAGAGCTACTGATGAAGTAGCATCTCCAGCACCAGACTGAGCATGAGTAAAGTGCATTATTCTCACTCTTCCAGCGTAATCTGTAGTCGGATTTAAAGTCACAACAGGAGAAGCAGTAGCGTTAGTGTACTCTGTAGAATTTTGAGTTGTAACAGCCATTTTTTATCTCCTTATTATGCTTCCGAACATTTGATTTCAACAACTTTTCCTTCTTCCATTCGAGTTGCCCCGAAAGAAGCAGAACAGTATACTTGGGTAGCATTTCTTTTGTCACGTCTAGGACCGATGTCTACTTGAACATCAGCACCAACGGCCAATAGAAGCCCAGACTTAGCATAAGCGATCACTCTTCTGTAACTATTTGAGTCAGCTGCAACTCTTTCAGTTCTAATGAAATTGAAACCCATGAAAGTGTTGATATCACCTTGTACCAAAGCTTTGACTGAGTTATAGTCAGAGTTTGTTACTTCAGTTGTTTGCAACAAGTCATTGATTTGCTTAGAAGTTACAACAATGAATCTTGGATCTGAAGGATCAACTTCATTTGAATCCAGAATTCTTTTTGCTTCTCTAAGTTTTCCAATTGTTAGACCTGAGTTCGTAGCAGAACCAGTCTCAACGTAGTTAACAGCGATTTGATCACCAGCAGGGAACGACACTGAAGAGCTTCCAGTCTTACCTGTGTAAGCAGTACCAAAAGCAGCTCCGATGATAATGTCATCCATTTTTCTGCCAAGTGCCCAAGCGGCGTTTTGCGCGTAAGGAGATGCAGGGTCGATTAAAAGTCTGATTCTATCAGTTCTGTCAATCATGTCCGCCCAATCAAAGTCTCTTAATGACACTTGTCTTCTGTCATGAGGAGTTGAGATAAGCGGAGTGTCAGAATGTCTAGAAGTAACTTCTACCGCATCCACACTTCCTATACGATCATAGTATTCAAACTCAGCGTTTTGTGTTTCAACCCTTACAAATGGTCTAAGTCTAGAACCTTTTTGTTGTAAAAGGTGTTCAACGTTAGCTCTGTATTGGTTCACAAAAGCTGTTGTTATATTTACAGACATACTATGTTGCCTCCGTGTTTACGTTGTTGTTATTATTAATCGCGAACGCTACCCAAATATATGGACATTCACTTGCATTTTACGTCTCTGCCTTCATCGACGAGTGGACCTTTACGGCTACCCACTTCTACCAACTATATAACTAGTTAATAAATTCGTACATACTTATTTTACACTAGCTAATCGGAGTTTCATCAGGATATGCTAATTGGAACAGATTATTCATCTTCTGTACCGCTTCAGCATGACCTCCATGGTCTCCACTATTATATGCTTGCATAAAATCACTATCCCTGTTATATCTAGCTATTTCTTGTCTAGCTTGATCAGGTGTCATGGTAAATGAACGTTGAGTAGTAGCATCGGATCTTCCTTCAGCTAAACCTTCGCCAATTTTAGCGAACATTTTAACTATCATAGGATTATTACCCATGCCAGTATTATCTAACCAGTCATTAAGCTCTGGAGAACCATACGTTTGTACAGCTCTTTGAGCTAAATCAACACGCTCATCATAAGCTTTTCCAAATTCTTTTTTCAAAGAATCTACCCATTGAGAAGCTTGACCTGCAGCGTCTTGACCTTCTGATGTTACCTTACCGTTTACATATTCGTGGTAACCATCAAATAATGTTTTAGCTTGTTTAGATGTCAATCCAGCTTGATGCGCTAAATTTTTAAATGCGCCTTCAAATTGCTCGTCATATTCTAAACCTTCAGCCATAACAGGTCTATCACCAAAGTTATATGCATCTGGTTGTTCAGGTCTGCCTAGACTGTCATAAAACTGTCCCCATTCCTGATCAGTTGCAGTATCTCCTGGTAAAGAGATTCTGTTTTTGCCTATTAGCTTTTGGCTATTTATATAGCTTTTAGCTAAGTTACCAACATCTTTAATGTCAGTTAATGAAGGGTCAGATCGTAAATCTTCAGGTATAGCAGTTCTCCAATCTTGCGTAGGAGCAGCTGAGCTACCCGCATCAGTTACAACGGACCCAGTTTGAGTTATTTCATCACTCATTGATTGCCTCCATGTTTATCATGTTTTTAAAGTCCTCAGGTTTTTTATTGAGAAACTTTAGTATTGAAACTACGATACGTCTCATACCTTCACGGTGAGCTGTTTCGTAGGCATCGCCTGGACAATGTGTTGTCTCAAAGACGAATCCTTGTTTACAAAGATGAGATAAAACAATTTCTCCATCTTTTGATGTAAATACCTTTTTATAATGTTCGTTGAGCTTTTCAAGCCCGAGTGGTTTCTTAGCCAATGTTTAGTCCTTGTTGTTTTGCTCGCTGTGCTTCTGCAACATTTTTCATTGATTGGCTTTCTTGTTGTGCTTGTTCTGCCTCCATCATGGCTTGTTGCTGCTCAGCTCGCTGTTGTCGTTCTTGGTCAACTGATTCTTTATCATTTAGTATCTGAGGTGGAGCATCTAATAAATGATGGAAATATCTGAATGTTTCATCAGTATTCATATTATCTAAAAGATCAGGTTTAACATTAAATAATGGAACCATACTTTCAAACAATCTTGTAACTGTCATTAATTGACCTGATTTTTGTGCTCTTGCTAATGGAGAAGTATATTCTATCTTCATACCTTGACCTTGCAACACAGATGGTAATTCAGGTAATTTTTTCTGTCTTGACATAATTTTAAATACTCTTTGAATCAGTGGACCTAAAAATTCTACTTGTAATCTACCAACCATTGGTCCCATTAATCTCATTTTTTCTTCTTGTCTTGCTACAACTTCAGTAGCTGTCATATTAGGACTACCCTTTTGGTCTGGCATTTTTAACCAATCAACATGGAATGCAGACATAATATGTTCTCTTCTATTTTGTAGTATCTCAAAACCTATATCAGGTCTAGCATTAGTTACTAATGGTTCTATCTTGTCCTGAGTGCCAGATCTATAAAAGTTTAAGCCACCTGGCACGGTTCTCACAGGGAGTATGAAACCATCATCAGGAACAAGTAAAGGGGGATCGGTTACTTTTTGTGCAGCTTTAATAATAGTTTTCATCATTGTATTTACCATTTTAATATCTGGTAAAGACGTCATTGATGGTGATCTACCATATATCTCACCTGCAACTTTTTGCCAACGAGGAACCATGTATGGAAATTCATCATAGCCTCCTTCTTCAAGCAAAGCTTTTTCTTCAACTAAAACATAACAAGATTTAAAGTTTTTCTTTGTTGGGTTCTTATAAGGCTCACCATATGTTTCAGAAGGTTCTACTGCATGTATAACTTCAAATTCTTTATAAGGGTCTTTTTCTGCAACTTTTTTAACATTTTCAGGAACAGCATCACCAAATCTTTCTAATAATTGTCTTGCAGTTCTTTTATATTTTCTATATAATGTATCAACAAATCCTGAATCATTTTCTTGTATATAACAATCAGCTAGATGAAAAGTTCTAAAAACAATACCTTTACCTGGCATATCTTGTACCATCATAACTCCAGTACCAAATGCACCAAGATCTAAGTATAATTCATGTGCTTGACTATTAAAATTACTTGTTGAAAGATTAAATACTTGATCATAAAGAATAGTTGTTGCTTTATCTAACCATTCTTTTACAGCAAGTTCTTTGTTTAGGTCATCATCAAATGTTCTTAATGTAAACCATTTTTGTGAGGGTGAAGTTAGGAAACTATGCAGGCCTGATGCTAACTGCTCATTTGCTAATGGTGCAGTTGTATCATATATCAAATCATATCTTGACTGATCTCCTCTATATCTAATAGTAGAAAAATCACCTCTGTTAGGATTAACGTAATTAGCGCAATCCTGCCATAGATTTTCCCAAGGAGACCGGAATCCTTTTAGAGACTCCTGTTTAGTAATAATCCTAGTAACTAGGTCTGACATCTATGCTCCTAATAAAGTTTTTTTAACAATTTGCGCTTCATCCTCAACTCCAGCTCCTCCAGTCAATATAGTCTGTCTTCGACCATATCTTTTACTAGCTTGTCGTCTTGCATCAGCAGCAGCAGGTGCAGCATCAGCCGGACTCGGCGTAGGTGGTGGCGGTGGTGGTGGTGGCGGCGCTTTGGGTTTTGAAAATACTCCTCCCATATGTTACCCTCCTAATACGTTGTATTCACCATCGGCGTAAGTTGGGAGCTTACGGCCTTTGTTAATATTATCCCTTGTTCCCAATGCAAGGTACCTAAAGGCATCTGCAGCGTGACTTGTCCAGTCATGCAATGGTTTATCACGATACACTTTTCGTTTTTCGTCATAATCCTTACGATACTGTCTTAACGCTTCTACTAGTATATTACATCGTTTTTCATCGAAATAACACCTAGGAATTATCGTCCTAGCAGCTTCTATACCATCATCTATTAACACATTCGGGCAAATTGTAAACCTTAATCCTAGTGCATTAGCTACTTCCCATCTAGATTTACCAGTACCCATTTCCCTAACTTTGATATCATGAGGTGCTATGTGTTTACCATATAGATAATCCTTTTCTCTAAGAACCTTAATATAATGGGACATGCCCTCTCCTTGGTTCTCATAGTAATCTATTATCCGATATTCTTTACCAAATTGTTGAAAGAAGATTACACTAGTACTATCACCCATACCTAAGTCCCAAGCGGTATGAACCTCTAATCTAGGCTCATATGGAACCTTATCAATTCTTCCGTCTGCTAAAGCTCTAGCCATTAAATTACCATAATATGAACCAACTAATGGTGCATCAAAGCTGCAATAAAACTCTTGCTGTATTAGTTCATCTGGCATTCCTGCGTCTCGTTCTTCTTCGATCGCATCTTGACCAATAACCTTCGTATCTTCAATCGTAAGTCGTTGACTAAACCATCGTTCGTTTTTAGAAGCCATATTAAACATATCATAGCCATGGTTTCTTCCTCTAGCTGTATAAATGAAAACTGCCCAACCGCCATTCTCTGCAAGGATAGGTCTTATCAGATCCCAGGCTCGTGGGTCTTGAAGTGAGTACTCAGAAAAAACAACACCAACAGGATTGGACCCAACTAATCGGTCCACGTTATCTGTTCCAACAACTTGATAGATAGAACCATTTTTAAGTTCTAATCTCATATCAGTATTATTAACTGCTCCCCATAGTGGCTTTGGAAATGCTTCTAAAAATGCTTTACCATCTTTAGTCATACCATCCCATATAATTTTTCTTCCTTGGTTATATGTAGGTAATAAATGCCAGTATAAACCTTTACGTTTAATAGCAGCTGTTGCACACCAATTCACTGCAAGTAAATCTTTTCCTGCTCGTCTATGCCAAACTGCTACGGCTCTCTTGCCACCTTTTTCTAAATAGTTCCAAAGGTGCAGTTGATAATCACGAGGTCTCCAATCATAAGGGACCGTTATATCCATATGTTATTCTTCTTTTTCTTCTTTGCTCTCTGCAAAACTTAATACGTTAACATTAAATCCACCATCTAATGTACCATCTAATTCTACAGCTTTACGTTTAGGTGCTACGTATTGAGCTAATTCTTTGTTTGCTTGAAATCTTAATTCAGGTGTATTATTTACGTCCATAGATATATTAGCCAATGCTTCTATTGGATCACAACCTAATGCTTCTAATTTTTCTTGCACTGCTTTAGACTTTTCGTTTAAAGAACCTTTTGGTCTACCAGCACCTTCTCTAAATCCACCTGCTCCTTTTACGCTCATACTTTTGCCTTCCTTATGGCTCCTAGGTTTTTATATTTATTTTGTTTAGTCATCATTTCTTCTTCATAGATTTTATGCCCATGCATACCTGTGCTATACCCATGCTTCTTATGAGCAACGGGTCTTGTTAATATAGTTGTTCCATTTGTTTTCTTTGCCATTATGCTTTACGTGTTAATACTGTTTTACCTTGTGATCTTTTAAAATCTTCTTTTGTAGGAGCTCCTTTGGAACCAGGTTTTCTCATACGTTCTCCTGAACCTGATGCTATACGTTTTCTCTTAGCATGTATATTATCCCAAAGACCTCTAGGCATTAAAATATAATAGCTCCTAAGATAAATGCTACAATAACTGCAATAGCACAACCTTTATGGTTTTTCAGGTTTTGAATCTTGTTCTCCGTTTTTTCTATCATTAACCACAGGTCCATTTAGTTCCTCCTCTAAAACTTCAAATGTTGCAACTTGATTAGATTCAAGCTGTACCATCTTTTTTGCTTCTTCATAACTGTTTGCTTCTAGAAATATTACGTGGACATTGGTCATCATATCTGGTCTTGTCATTAAACGTATTTTCCAGCGCATTCATATTATATATCACTTTTAGGTATTTTATCACACCAAAATTTTACGTAAACGTCTATTTTTTCTGGTTCAGGTAGACTCTCATACATGGCGATATACATCTGTTTTGACTTATCATAGCCTTGTACAGCACATTCATACTTGGTATTGTATAACTCAGGTAATACTCCTGGTGAAGCACAACCAAATGCTGCTGAACATATCTGTAGAACTAGTGCAAATGCATATTCCATACACATACTATATAACAAGTTTTGTTATTGGTATATTGTATTTATTGGTTCTCGCAGTCGGTTTAGTAATTTTTTTTTCGATATCTCCTATAGTAGTACCTAATTAATTTATCCGATGTATATAGGTATTTTATCCGTTGGCAAAAACTGCCCCACCAGATTTTCGCGGTTGGTGTATAACTTTTCGGGGCGCGCATTCCCGGGCCCGGGCGCTCGCAACTGGGCGCAATTGCCAGGGCAAAAAACGTTTTTTAATAATGTCAATGAATAATGATGCAAAGACCACGATATTCGCGCCAAAGATCTCGATTTGACAGGGAGAGTGTAGAGTATTTTGAATCATTTTGATTCTTTATCAAATTATCCGTGACAACAATGTGTAATATATTGTTATGATAACTAGTTTACAATAACGGATTAATGTGTTATAACGGACGAAAGAGAGGAGGATTATTATGTCTAAACAAAAACCAATACACACAAAAGATATTAAAGTTGATGTAGACAGACTAAAACATCTAGGTTTGATATCTGATAAAGTTACAAAAGTAACTGTTGAATATGATAATGGTAAAGTAATTAGTTATGATTCAAATGAAATACTGTTTACAATATTCGATCGTGAAGACACTGGAGTTCTAGAAATGTCAAATGACAAGTGGAAAAAGATTGTGTCTGAATGTCAAGAAGGCTTCTCAGAAAACTGCAATGAGCAGCTGGTCAATATATTAAATATCTACGACAACTAAAAATATAACAATAGCTCTAGTCTAGTTCATATTAGATTAGAGCTATATATAGGAATTTTTGAAGTTTTTTTTAAAAAAACAGGGCTAAAGTTACCAATAAGCCAATAACTTTCTTAACCGATGGCAAATTATCATTGATTTTATTAATTTATATTCATATTGGTCTTATATATTGGACTATGAATTATGCCAATAAATACTAATAAATCCGCTGTTTACAAGGACCGAGAACCGAGGTATAATTACCGCAACTAATGAAACAGAGAGGAGTATTTATGAAAAAATATCTATTCTACCTTGCAATCATTGGTATACCACTTGGCTCATTGGCGTTTATAACGTTATTGATTTGGGTGGGAAAATTAATCTATGGTTAACAGAGAGGAGAAACCTATGACAGCAAACGTTGAAACTATGGCTTATGCTAACGAAACTCCGTGGCATGGTCTTGGACACAAAGTTGGATCTGATGTAACTCCAGAACAGATGGAGTTGGTTGCAGGTCTAGATTGGAAAGTGAATAAAGTTCCATTCACTAATCCAGTTACTAACGAACAAAGCAAAGATTTCTTTGTATTGGTTCGTGATAAAGATGGTAGAGAGCTCTCGCCTTGCGGACATAATTATGTTCCGGTGCAAAACCGACAGGCGTTGCAGTTCTTTAAAAAGTTCACTGAATCTGGTCACATGACACTTGAGACCGCAGGTTCTTTGGACGGTGGCAGACGAATTTTCGTGCTTGCCAAAACTACTCAAAGCTTTGCAATTAAGGGTAAAGACAAAGTTGACTCTTATTTGTTCTGCTATCATCCGCACATTTGGGGTCAGTCTTTAAAAATTATGTGGACTCCGATTCGTGTGGTTTGTCAAAATACTCTAATGCAAGCTCTTCAAGGCAAGTCTGCTGAGTTCAGAATGCCTCATATTCAAGAGTTTGATGCCAATGTACAATTTAAGGCTGAGGAAGCACTTGGATTATCTCAAATTAAAATGAGAGAGTTCCAGGAACAGTCTGAATTGTTGGCTTCAAAAGAGTACAATGACAAGGACCTTTGGAAGTATTGGATTATGCTATTTCAACCATCATTGAAAAATGAGCCGAATCCAACTCCTGAGATGTTTAGTAAAACTCTTGAATACTTAAATCAGATAATTCATACGCAACCTGGTGCACAGTATTCTAGAAATACTTGGTGGCAAGCTCTAAATGCCGTGACTTATTACATAGACCATAAGTCTGGCAGAGAACGAGATGCGACTTTAACATCTGCATGGTTAGGTCAAAAGGCAGCACTGAAGAGACGAGCTCTTGAGTCTGCATTACAATACGCAGCCTAATAAAACTATAATTCCAGGGGCCTTCGGGTCCCTGGTTTTTTTTCTATTTACAATCCCACCTTTTTATCATATTATCCGTTTAATTAATAAGAGAGGAGTACTATGACTAAACTAGAAGACACAGTATTTGACATGACTG
>Ga0208645_1000791_pt1 | contig 31252 bp, 33 predicted proteins | sample VirMetDEL_Sep_01_FD_184519 | JGI IMG/M metagenome (GOLD analysis project Ga0208645, IMG submission 184519) | Aqueous microbial communities from the Delaware River and Bay under freshwater to marine salinity gradient to study organic matter... | ecosystem: Environmental > Aquatic > Marine >... | reverse complement strand
TTGACACTTTTTTGTTCTTTGGTGTTGTTTAAAATTGTCTTTTCTTACTATAGATGAACAATGTTCACACTGTATTTTCTCTGTGGTCATTTTGTTTTATTATACTGATTTTCTTATCTTTAAATTGAATCGTGTTTTCTCGTGTTTTCTCGTGTTTTCTCGTGTTTTTTTCTAACCCTCTTATTTTTCCACTCTAATTTTCAGTTTAAAATTGAACTTTGTAATCTGACATCATCCTTGATTTTTTTTGATTTTTTCAATATTAATAAGTTTTACACTGAAAAACAGTTTGATTTTGTATTATCGATATTGATTTTCTTTGATTTTCTTTGATTTTTGGTAATTATTTTTTCCCAAAAAAAGAAAAATTCAGAGATCAAAAATCAGGTATTTCTAGAGTTCATTTTTAGATTGAAAATCAAGGTGGAATTTTTATGATTTACAGATGACAAAATGAGATTTATTAAGATATAGAATTCTCAACACACAAAATTTTGTGTGTAGTAATATTAATGATGGAATTATAATCTCGTATTTTTCCATCTTTTCCATCTAAATAAAAACTAGTGTACTAATAAATGAAAAATGTTGCATACATGGAAGATGATGATTTTGATCACCAAGGTAACTTAGTCGGTAAAATAGGAATACCTAAAAATTATCCAGTTGTAGTGATGATTCAAGCTGGGTGGTGTCCACATTGTCAAAGAGCTAAACCTGCTTTTCAAGAATTTGCCCATAAATTTCGTGATGTAGTATTTTGTGCAACAATCGAGACAGATGGTCAAAAACCATCGGAAAGAAAATTAGGAGAACGTTTGAATGTTATAAAGCCTAATTTTAGAGGATACCCTGATTATGTTTTATATCTTAATGGAAAACGTATTGATAAAGAAATAAAGGGTAGGAGTGTTAGAGATTTGGTTGAATTTGTTGAAATTTAAAACTGATATTCGGTTTTAAATTTCATAGTTATTTCCATCGTATTCAACTTTAATACAATTGTTTTTGTTTTCCCCCTGTGTAATGGAAAAACACCCTGATTGTGAATCTATACATGATTTATTATTAATCATAAACTCTATAAAGTCTGTTCCGTATATAATATCATCTCTCAATAGTATAAGTCTAGTATTTTTATCCTTTTCCATCATCTTAAAAACATCAGAGGAAATTTTCGGATTTTTCCATTGTATTATATTAATATATCTTTCCAGATTGTGTATGTCTTTATTTTGTTTTGTGTACCCTGCATTATCTAATAGATTTATTTTATCTATTCTCACTGTTTGATCTAAAACAGAACGTAGGACAGGCATAAATTCATCAATAGGTCTGTTTAGAATAAAACATAAAACAATATTTTCATGACTGTCGTGTTTCTTTATATCTTTATATTTTTCTACAACACTTTCAATATCAGTAGAAGTATTATTGATTGTTAGGATAAATCTATCCCATTGAAAGAATTTCATTAGAATATAAGTAAAAGATAACAGAAATGTAATTAGAAAGAGGATTATCTTTACGCGATTATTCATCTTGTTACTTTATATAAAATAAAAATAATACTAATTAACAGTAATATTATGAGAATAATTAGAAATATGAATTTTATAGTTTTTCCTGATTTTGTACCCCGTTCTGTTGTTAAAAAACCACTAGGTGTAGGTTTACCATATATTTTCGAAATCCAATCAACATCTGTTTCGGAAAGAATAAGATTTTCATGTGTTCCCTTACCATCGGTAGTTAAGTTAGCAGGGAAAAAATATAACATAATTGAGTCAGGATCAAAATTAGAACCATTTATCTGATCTACCTTATAATGGTTTACAATATTATTATCTACTGTTTTCTTATCCCATCCTTGTGTTTTTTCAGCCCATTTGTAAAGAGCATCTAAATCCCATTTTATATTTTGTCCCCTTGGATTTTGATGTTCATGAATCATACCCAGAGCATGACCCCATTCATGTATTACAGTAGCCACATCAAACCATCCAAAATTCATTGTAGCCTTGTTTTTATCTTTTGAATTCCTAGAATCTGTTCCTACAAAAGACCAAGAACCAATGGGTCTGAAATCAATTCTTATATCAGCATATTGTGATTCATTTATCCATTTTATTTCCATAGGAATTAGAGGTTGTACCCTTTCTCTTACAATTAATTTTATGGCGTTTTTTACAGACATTTTTTCAACTTTATCTTGAAGGGGGTCGATTTTTATATTATATTTTAACGAATCTTCTCTTATCTTTTCAATAGGTGTTCTAATCGGTTCTCTGTCACTAATGAATGAAACGGTTATAACATCATCATCACTCCATAATTTTGTCTTCATAAAAGCAGCATATAAAACACCATCCTCCTTTTTTATTGAATTGACTAATTCTTGTTCATGTGGTAAATGTTTTTGTAAACATATACGTAGATTATCTTGTTCCATTTATTCTACCTTGAGGATTTTTTCTCTCTATTTATACCATCTAGTTTCCCATCGCTGTTGATTACGTTTACGCATTTGTCTAGACATGATATCTTCTCTATGACATATACTATCGTGCATGTCTGAAAGACAACCCATTGTTTTTACAGGTTCTAAAGGACAATTTGGTTTTACTGTTGGTTTCCTGTAATATTCTGGTTTTAGAGCACCCATAGGGTCTTTGTAAATATAAGCTTTGATTTCACAGGGAATCTGAAAATTAGGTTCGTGGTAAGGATCAACTAAATCTTTATCAATGCGATATTTAATCTGACCAGCATTTACATCTTCATAACCTTTGTAATTTTGTCCGTAATAATCAAGACTCTTATCATCCATTATTTCTTTAGGTGTTAAATCAACAGACATCGGAATATAATCTAAATCAGTCAATTGACCTCCCCTCGCAGCGTTAATGAGTCTACCATCATATTCAGTGCTATAATTATCCCTCCCTAAAGAAACAGTGGAAAAATTAGAAGCTTCTTTGCTTTTCCATACACCTGGGTTCAAAGTTCTGGAACTATCAATCTCTTTTCTTTCAAATGGAAATATTGTAGTGGTAGGTGTATCACCACAAATTTGTGTAGACATATTAGTAGTCATCTTTCTATTTTTATAATACAGTGGAATTTTTATATTACTTTTTAGAAGTAATAACCTTTAATGGGTTTTTTCTCTTTTCAGTACAACGTCGCTGTATTTCTTTCTTACTCATCTCGGAGACTGTCTTTGGTTACTCTATGGAGTGGACGACAAGTCAAAAAAAATGAATTCATATAATAAAAAGTAATTGTATTACAAACAAGTAGTGATGGAAGAATTAAATTCTAAAATGAGTGAAATGAAAGTTAATAAAGATATCAACGACGAAGAATTAGAAATGATTGTAAAAAATATGCGTATTAAAGATGATAGAGGAAATATTGAAGAGATAAAAAGTAAAATTAATAGATGTAATAATTTAACACAAAAATGTGTATATGTTCGTGAACTTTTATCACCACAATCAACAACATTTCAACATATAGTAATGAATGATTTAGGGATTAATAAACCTATTAATAACACAAGTGGAGACGGTTGTAAAAATAACATTAACTACGAAATAAAAACCTCAATTCACGCAAAGGATAGTAATCAGAACTTTGTTCAAATACGTCCAGACCATGATATACATTTTTACATTCTTATATCATATAATTTATATGATAAAACATCACCATATGGAAAAGCATTTATATTAAAAATCCCAAGTAGTAATCTTTATGATTTAGTTATAAAATATGGAGGATATGCACATGGTACTTGTAAGAAATTAGGAAATATTACTAATGGAAATATTAAAGGACGTAATTGTGAATATAGTCTTAGGTGTTCTCCCAATACAACAAAAGGTAAAAATTTTGTTGTATGGAATGAATTATTAAAATATGAAGTTGATTATATTAAGGAAAACTTTTAAATATAATATAAAAATGAAATATATATATATACAACTAATAATTAACTAACTCAGATAAAAATGCCAGTTTATACTTGTGAACGTTGCTTGAAAGAATTCTCTCAAAAATCTTATTTTACCAGACATTTAGAACGTAAAAATCCTTGTAAAAATAACAAGGGTGATATTGAACAAGATGTTGGAGAAACGGATGTGGATAAAATAGATAATACATTGGATCAATTTTATACAAAGGAACGTATTTCAGAAGAATGTATTAATACTCTTAAAAAATACATATCTTTTGATGATTATGATTATATATTAGAACCAAGTGCTGGTTCAGGTTCGTTTTATAAATTATTACCTGAAAATAAAAGAATTGGACTTGATTTAGAACCTAAATTTAATGGAATATTAAAAATGGATTATTTTGATTTTATACCGAAAAAGAATAAAAAATATATTGTAATTGGAAATCCACCATTTGGAAAAGTATCATCATTGGCTGTAAAATTCTTTAATAAAAGTGCTGAATTTACAGATATTATTGCGTTTATTATACCACGGACATTTAAACGTGTTAGTATACAAAACAAACTAAATCTTAATTTTAAACTGGTATACAACAAAGATTTACCTGTAAAACCATGTTGTTTTACACCTGAGATGGGTGCAAAGTGTTGTTTTCAAATATGGAAAAAAGATAAATGTAAAAGAAACGTTATTAAATATGATAAAATTCATCCAGATTTTGTATTTCTAAAGCATGGTCCAAAAGATAATAAAAACCAACCTACACCACCGTCAGGTGCTGATTTTGTAATGAAAGCATATGGTTCAAAATGCGGAGAAGTAAAATGTGATAATTTACAGACATTACGTCCCAAAAGTTGGCATTGGATAAAATCTAATATTGATTTGGAAGAATTAAAAAATCGTTTTAAGTCATTAGACTATTCAATATCAAAAGATACTGTTCGTCAAGATAGTATTGGACAACAAGAAGTAATATATTTATATAAATGTAAATATAATTAGATTTAGATAAAGTTATACTGTCTTTCACTTTATAACCTTTAATGGGTTTTTTCTCTTTTCAGTACAACGTCGCTGTATTTCTTTCTTACTCATCTCGGAGACTGTCTTTGGAGTGTCTTTGGTCACTCGATGGAGTGGACGACAAACTGGATATTTATCAACCCATTCTTTAAAAGAAGAAGGTTTTTTACCTCTTCCACACGGAACTTTTTTAGGTAATTCACACACATTCACCCATTCCTCTTTGAACCATCTATTTAAACCACTCTTATCGTTTTCAACGAATTTTACCTTATATTTTCCACCTCGTTTCTTATATTCTCTTACAACCCATGAAGATGCATATATCGAAGGCCATACATCAAATTTCTTCTTGGCCTCCTGTTGAACCTTCTTATAGAGAATTGGGTCTTCAGGATGAGGATTTCTCCCTTTACCATGAACAATTTTCTTTTTATGGTAATCACCACTACCCCTTGTTAGGGTAATATCAAGACCAAACTTCTTTTTTGTGAAATCAACAGACTTACGTAGGGTTGGACAAGACCATAAAATCCATCTTGACCAAAATCCAGCTGTTTCTAAACCCTTTATAGTCCAATCTTCTCGCTTACGATGTCTTTCTATATAGAGGTCGCGACGATGTGAGTTCTGATGTATAGTGTAATCACTATAATCTTTAGCTCCAAAATGAACTGTTTTATCACCCACTATAGCCATCAATTTGTGTTTTTTCGAAGTTGATGGTTTTATTATTATTTTTGGTTTAGTCATTTATTTAAGGGAAAATAAACATCGAAATTAAAAGATTAAAAAATTATTTTATAATGGAATTTAACCATTATAAAATAGTCCCTACTACCCTCTACACCCTTTTTTTTTGTTTTTTAATTATTCTTATGTGAATTACAACGGTCACCATTTTTACAACAAACACCACAAAACTCTCCCTTGAATTGACCTCTTGAAAAAGTATATTTACATCTATTCACCCCCATATTTTCAATAATTTCAATTTCACTTTCTTTATTTTGTGTTTTTTTTAGTCTATTAATTTGTTCTTTTTGTAATTCAATTTGTTTTAATAGACTGGTATTTGTTTTAGATAAAGTAGAATATCGTTTTCTCGTTTCTGAATGACTATCACGTTCATTGTAATAAAATTCAGAAAACAATTCCGCACGTTCAATAGCACTGTGATAAGCTGTAGGGTTATTTTCGTTTTGTTTTTTCCACACTCTCATCAACGAATTCACCATTTCAAGATATTCACCTTCTGAAAAATCATCTTTATGATCGTCAATAAGAGCCTGGATTTTGAGAAGATTTTCAGTTTCTGACATCTTTATCTTGTATTACCAGAAGTAATAAGTATGCTTTATCAAGGTTGGAAAAACCTGTGAAAAAATCATTTTTTTAAAGTTGGATTTCAATTTGAATTTGAACTTTTGAATTTGAACTTTTGAATTTGAACTTTTGAATTTGAACTTTTGAATTTGAACTTTTGAATTTGAACTTTTGAATTTGAACTTTTGAATTTGAACTTTTGAATTCATCTTAAAGTCCAAATTGGAAAAAAATGAATTTTTCAACCACTTTTTAACACCAATAAGGCATTCTTATTACTTCAAGTAATTTAAGATCAACTCATTCGTTTAACGAAAATGAACTTCTTTTCTCGTTTCCTAAGATCTACAACTAATCAAACACCAACTTTCTCAGTTTCTGAGTTTATCGCTCCAGAATCTGAAGTGCAATCTTCTGAAAGGAAATTGAAGTCTTTGGTTATGGAATTTTATGGGAAAGAAGTTGAAAAATACTCAAATCTCTCTTCTGATGACCTAAAAGATAAGATTTCACTTATCACTTCTTATCCTCAGTCAGGTAAGACCTTTGAGATGATTTCTCTCATTCACTTGGTTCTACTGACGGAAAGAAACCCCATCGTTGTTCTTAAACAAATCAAACAAAAAGAGCAATTTATCAACCGTTATAACGCAAAGACAAAGGAATTGATCCAGTATCTTCTTTCCAAGGGGGTAAACAAGTGTGTTGTTTATGAATACTACTTTAATCAACCCCTCCATTATGACTCTGACTTTGGAAAAGACTACACCAAAGACAAATACATACAAGATGTTGAACGAGTAATTGAAAAGAATGAAAAACAACTATTTGTGTTTATCGATCACCATGCCACGATGACTAGGTTCTACGAAAGAGTTCATGAGACTGACAAAAAATTCGTTCTCTTTATTGATGAAGCACATTGTCTTGGTGCGTATAAAAAGTTGGGTCTTAATGGTGCCAATATCTTTAATCCAAGAGTTAAATACGACAAGGTCATCTCTAAGATGAAGGAAAGAAGTGATAAAGTATTTCTCATTACTGCAACACCTCAGAATGTATTGAATGCTGAACCTCTTCTCTACTCCAACAACATTTTTAAAGTTGATGTGAAGGACGAATACAATGGTATAAAAAACATTGTGTTCAATATCATTGACGAAGACAAAGATGAGAGTTTACCACAAAACACGTTGCTTAAAGTGGTGAAGAAATTATCAGTGAAAGATGTATATACCAGAAAATTGGACGGTAAAGTGGATTATCACCCTGTAAATCTCCTACTCAAGGTGGAAAATACCAACATCAAACAGGATATGACTCAAGACTTTTTCAACCCTTTGAAAAACGACAGTATGCCACAAGTTATAAAGGATGGAAAATGGACCACTTTGGTATATAACCAAAAAGGATTTAGACTGTATAGTCCAAATCTTAATGGTGATATTACCATTTGTGGGAAAAATTTCCATCAAGACCCCCAAACTGGATATTATCGTTTGAAAAACTTGGAAGTGGGTGATGTTTATCACTATCTTGCTTCCAACGGTGGAGTGGTTAAGTTTCCTCGTATCGCCACCATTGCCTACAATGCCGCCACAGAAGGTATAACTTATTGTTCCACTTGGAACCCAGTTGAGAATTATAGATGGCATTTAACCGATGCCCTCTTTATGGTGGGTAAAAAAACCGATGCGGCCAACTTGGAACAATCATTTGGAAGACTCTTTGGTAATCACGGTGATGATATGAAAATGAATATCTGGTGTGGAAGAAAAGACAAGGTAAATCTAATGAAGGGTTTCAACCTTCACACAGAATTGGTGGAAGAAATGGTAAACCTTCCAGAACCTGTCAATGTTAAAGACTACCTCATTGGAAAAGTCTACTTCAAAAACAGAGTTCCCTCTGTCATCTTTAAAATCAAAGAAACTTCACGTAATCTCACCAAGGTCAACAACCCCAATAAAAAAGAAGAAGAAAATGCGATGAAAAATCACTACGCTCAAAATATTCTCCGCACCACCAACACCCTCTTTGAAGACCTTGAGGAGGTTAGGGTTTCACAAGAACAAGACTTTAATCAAATTAAGAACAAATGTATCTTTGTATATATTTCACAAGACACTATTGATAGACTTGAAACAAAATATGACTATAAATTCACCGATAAGATTGTCGACACTAATAAACCTTATTTATCTTCGGATATTATTAAAAACACACGTATAAGAAGTACTTTATGGATGAAATATAATAATAATGAAAAAACAATCATCGATAGAAACGGTTTATTTTTATATAAATTAAACAGACGATATTACATTATAAATGTTGAAAACTAAATAAAAACACTATGAAAAAGAGGAGACAACCTCTCTAAAAAACACCCAATATTGAAGGGTTAAATTCCCTTTAACTTTTTGTAATGACTTTCGTGTATAAAGAGTTTTTCTTTATATTTTTTCACCGTTGGTGTTATGGGGTTGGTGAAATTAATATTGTATTTACGTGAGAATATACACTTGAAATCAGACGGTGCTACTAATTCACTTACAACAACAACATTATCTTTCGACCACCGTCTCATCGTTTCCCAGAATTCACTATGATTGAATGCAGTGAAATCAACATTACTTAATTTATTTCCTTTATATGGTGGATCACAATATATAAGAGTATTTTTGGGTTTAAACTTATTATAAGTTCTTGAATTTAAAAATCTTACATTTTTACCTTTCATATCATCAGTATATTTAGAAATTCCATTCAGTCCATTTTTAAGTGGGTTTTGTCCACTTTGTTTTATAATACCTCTGTAAGCGTGAAAAAACATACCACTATACGAACAAGTTATACCATAAAAACCTCTTTCTTTCGATGGTGATTTTGAACGTTTTAGTTTTTCATATTGTTCTTTACTACATACAGGTTTGGGTTTCCACCCACCTTGAAATCCTTTCCACATTTCAATTAGATCACCGTTTAAATCACAGAACCGTATTTTCCTGTTTCCTTCTTCCCTTACAAAGTGAATACCCACCCCAATCATACCACAGAATGGTTCGAAATAAGGTATTTTTTCATCACATAGTTGGTTTTCAACTTCTTTTATTACTTTGTAAATATGTTTTCCCAGTCGTTTTTTTCCACCTTGATATGTTGTCATTTATTATATAGATGGAATTATTTAAACGAAAAAAGAGGAGACAACCTCTCTAAAAAACACCCAATGAAATATAGTTAAAATCTATATTTTATTATAATAAATGAAATTTGAGTTTCGAAAGTATAAACACCAAGAACTGATAGACGAGTATAATAAACTTCAACAAAGAATAAAAAATGATGATTTAGTCGAACCAATTAGACCATTTAAAATTGGATATTTATGTACCAACTATTTTTTCCAATATGAAAGATTTTCTACTGGTTGTAAAGATAACAAGTTCACACCATTGGAATATTGGGATAAATCACAGGAAAGAATAATCGTATTTGCTAAAAAACATAACAACTCAGTTTATTCGACACTTAATTACTTTTCTCACACACCATCACAATTTCCACCACTGACAGCATGTTTAGTTTATAAAGAGTTCAAATGTAAAAACATACTTGATCCGTACGCCGGTTGGGGTGATAGATGTTTGGCTGCTATGAGTATGAACTTAAACTACACAGGTGTAGATTGTAATACCAATCTTAAAACCCCATACAAAAAAATGATCTCCACCTATCCTACCTCGGGAAAAATAAAAATAATACACAGTAAATGTGAAAAGGTAAATTTAAATAAGATAAACTTTGACTTCGTATTCACATCTCCACCGTTTTGGAAAAATAAAAAGATATTGGAAAAGTATAACGGAACAGAGTTAAATTATGATGTTTTTATGAATACAAGTTTAATACCTACATTAAAGAAATGTATAAGTAGAAATACGGAAAAAATATGGATATGTTTGTATATAAACAAAGATATGTATAACGACCTGAAAAAAGTAATAGGTGAGTGTAAAAGAGAAATAAAATTCAAAACTGGTGGCACATCAAAAACATACACTATTTATTGTTGGTATAAATGAATAACATTAAATAGAAAATCACATTCTCTTTATAATACTATATAGTAAGCTAAAAAAATGAATTTTTTGGAGGGTTTGTTTGACCCTGTAGAGCATTCTTATTACTTCAAGTAATTCAAGATGAATAGATTGTGTGATCAAAAAAGATGTCCGCATTGTAATGAAGTTATACATACCGAGTTTTTCAAAAACACTACAAAAGAACAACGTGTGTATTCCAGAAGTCATCAGTGTGACTTTGTGAAAAAACCGAATGGATGTATATTATACGACCCTAATTTGGTATACGAAGATGATGATATTATAGTTCAATACTGTGGTTATTTTCAATATTCAATGAGAGTGATTTTGAAAAGACATGAGTATAACATGATGTGTTTGTTTAGAGCAACTGACAAGATTGTAAAAAAGTTGGGATTTGAAAATCCAAATGTGTATATTAATAATCATAAGAAAAATGGTATATTTGAACATCCACATGCTTGGATATACTTAACTTCGTTAAAAGACTGTGAATATTGGGACAATAAGATGGGATACAAAGATGGATGGTCTATCATGTATGAAGATAAAGCAAGAACACTTCAACTTGTACCAAACGATAAGTATGATGATACTCGTATCATATTTGATCCGTATGATATAAATACGTTACAGAATAATGATTTAAATATGTCGATGGAAACATTATTGAGTGTTGTAAGTAGAAAGAAGATGAGTTATTTTCATAACAAAGCATACTACTTTTTTATCTATTATTGTAATAACGAAATTAATAAATGTGTAGTATCATATTAAAATATACTTGTAAACATAAAAAGAGGAGAAAACCTCTATAAAAAACACCTAATTATGAAGGGTTGAATTCCCTTAATTATTTTTTATTTTACTACTAATATATGTAGTTACTTTACTAATTTTTCTTGTAACTCAGTGTAACCACCGATGAATTTTCCATCCATGAAAATAATGGGAAAATATCGATAATAATTGGTTTTAGGATCTACCTTTTCTAAAATACGGTCTTCTTGTCCTCTCACGACAAGAACATCTTTATAAGGTATTTTTTTACTATCAAAAAGTTTCTTTGCCTTTTTACAATAAGGACATCCACTTCTAGTATATATTATAACTTGATTACCACTAAGAATACGTTTACCAGTTGGACTGGATATACTCACATATCTTTTAGTAATAGGGTTATAAAGTTTTCTTTTCTTGTTTTCAGGTTTCATTTTCTTTTTTATTATAATATCGAATTTAAAATAACAATGTATTATATTAAACAATATAATGGAGAATGATAATGATAGTGAAACAATAGAATATTTAGAGGATATATCATTAGAAGAATTGTACACCAATATGTATAACATTATGACTTTATTATCAATTGTAAATTTAACCCAAGATGAATTTTTAGAAGATATATACGACGAAGTTCAATCAGAGAGTTTACAAGATTCTATACTGAAAAGAGATGAAAATATTCAATACAACGGTGATGAAGAAAAATATAATGAAAATGAAGAATATGAATGTGTTATATGTAAGGAAAATATAATAAATGAAGAAAAGGTAATTAATGTACATGAATGTAAACATATTTTTCATTCCGAATGTTTAAATGAATGGATTAAATGGAAATCGGTTTGTCCCCTTTGTTATAGTGAAATACCTAAAAAAACCAAGAAAATGGATTAAACATAAAATCAGACCATGAATATTGAGAATTATCTTGTAACGAATTTTCTCTATTCCTTGTATCTAGTTTAGTAATATCAAGTTCTTCTATTTTATCTAGATTGATAATATTCAATGTTTTCAAGGTCTTGTTAAGTCCAACTAGAAAATATTTGTGAAACCCTTTTACGTAAACACTTTGATCACCATAAACAATATTTGTATGGTATGTAAGTGAATAATTGTTAGCAAATTCAAGTGCTATAATGTTGATAAATTCATTCACTTCTTTTCTATCTACAATATATTTTGGGAAACCGTCAATCAGTATTAAACTTTTTTCTTTGATATTATACATGGTTTTAATATATAGTTTTAGATATTTTTAGATTAATTATTCTATTCTAAAAATAAAAAAATGAAAATATCAATATAAGAAAATATTGAGTTAATACAAAAATGCCGACACGTATTTCTGACATATTGAGACAAAATGTTGTTTATGGTAAGCTTGATAACAGTAAAAAAGGTTATCTTCCGATTAGTCACGTATCAATGATACAACCTTGTGGTAAATTTCATATTACTGGTGACGAATTAAATAATTTTTGGGATGTATATCAACAAGATATATTCGAAGGTAAAGGGTGTTATGGGTTAGCTGAAGTATCTAATAGTGAATATAGACCTATATTAGGTGACATCGATTTAAAAGTACCTGAAACAGATAACATTGATATAAATGACACAGAATTATCCTTGTATAGTAATAAACAATTATTGGGTGTAATTAGTATATTTAATAATGTTTTAAGAAAGATGGTTGATGGGTTAAAAGAAGAAGACCTTATATGTGTTTATCTTTCCAAAAAACCGTATATTAAAGTAGATACTTCAGGTACCAGAAGTGTAAAACATGGGTTTCATCTTCACTATCCTAAAATAATAATGTCTAAAAATGTCCAAGAAGTTTTGTTTATACCTTTCGTAAAAGAGGAAATGAAAAAAACTAATATTTTTTCTAATTATATGGAAGATTCATCTTCTGTTATAGATTCAGCTGTTGTTACAGTTCCTTGGTTACTCTATGGTTCTAAAAAAACAGCTGATAGTGAACCTTATACAGTTAATTGTTGTTATAATAATGAATTGGAAAAAATATCGTTGTGGGATGCCCTTAAAAGCATTAAAATTTATAATATTTTCGGTAAGAAAATAAACTTAACGAAAGATAACATTACTTATAATATTCCCTTGATATTGAGTGTAAATACGTCCGGTAGAGAAACAGTGCAAATAGTAGATGGTTTGGAGTCACCTATAAAAAATCAAGTGAAGTGTAAAACAGCTAAAAAACGTAATAATGATAAGATTAGTGAAAATCCAACCGAACTTCTTAAAAAGGCACGTGTTTTATTAAGTATGGTTAATGATTCTAGAGCAGATGATAGAGGTGAATGGTTGATGATTGGGTGGATTTTATTCAATTTCGGTGATGAATCTGGTGAAGCTTTTGATTTATGGGATGAATTTTCTCAGAGAAGTTCTAAATACGATGCTAATATTTGTATATCGCAGTGGGACAAGATGGAATATAGAGATATAACTATTGCAACATTGATGTATTATGCTAATCAAGATAATCCAACTAAATATTTAGAATGGCGTAGAGAAATCAATAAGGATAACAAGAAAAGTGTCGCAGAATACTCTAATCATAATGATATAGCTCGAATGCTGTATAATGATTATGGTGAATTATATAAAAATACAAGAGGTAATGTATGGTATTATTTCCATAATCATAAATGGACTGAAATAGAAGATGGTTATTCTCTACGTGAAAAACTTTCTACTGATGTTTGGGACTATTACGAAAAACAACGAAAAGACACATTTAAACAAATGCATGAATGTTCCACTGCCGATAGTGAAGAAGATAGATTGGGAAAGTTACAAACTAAATTGTGTAAATTACTCAACAATCTCAAGACTGCTCCTTTCAAAAGTAATGTAATGAAAGAAGCAAGGGAAGTATTCTACGACCCTAAATTTCATGAAAATCTTAATCAAAATCCTATGTTAATATGTTTCAATAACGGTGTATATGATTTTGAATTGGATGAATTCCGACCAGGTAGACCAGAAGATAAATTGAGTAAATCCTTATCGATTGATTATATTGAATTTTCACCAGATTCTAAAGAGGTTGAGGAAGTCGATATTTTCTTCAAGAAAATATTTCCAGACGAATCTGTTAGGACTTATTTCCTTAATCATTATTGTGACTTATTCATAGGTGGTAATTTACAGAAGAAAATCCATTTTTGGATAGGTGAAGGTGATAATGGTAAATCTGTTACTCAAAATCTATTTGAAAAAATGTTGGGACAATTAAGTGTGAAGTTCGATACAACACTATTTACAGGTAAGAAAACCAATTTGGGTTCTGCTGCTCCTGAATTAGCGAGAGCTGCTGCTCCTGTACGTCATGCTGTTCTTGAGGAACCTGATAATGATGAACAATTGAATATAGGTTATTTGAAGAAATTGAGTGGTAATGATACGTACTTTGCACGTGATTTATTCCAAGCAGGTAAAGATGTTCGTGAAATCAAACCCATGTTTGAAATGACCTTCATCTGTAACAAATTACCACCTCTAAAGAAAAGTGACAAAGCGACATGGAATCGTATAAGGGTAATTCCTTTTGAATCTACTTTTGCCGATAACTGTCCTGAAACGTTTGAAGAACAAATGCGTCAGAAAATATTCCCTATTGATAGAGAATTTGACCTAAAAATTCCAAAGATGATTGAAGCTCTGGCTTGGTTTTTGATAGAATGGAGAAAACGGAGACAGACAATATCTGAACCAGCAAAGGTTAAACAGGCTACTAAACGATATGAAGCTGAAAATGATTTACTAAGTGAATACTTGGAAGAATCTATTATTAATATGGAAGGTAGTGTTTTACATCTTAACGAAGTTTATAATCACTTTAAGGAATGGTATAAAAATGCATATCCGTCTCACTGTAATGTTACTAGAAATGAAATCAAATCATATCTTATTAAACATTGGGGTACACCTGAAACTAAAATATTACAATGGAAGAATGTAGCATTTACAGAAGATGGTGATTGGTAATAATAAAAAAATGAATACTTATTGATTTTAAAACTGATGTTGTTTTAAAATCAAACCGTTATTGAATAAATATGTCAAATTCTTTACGAACCGTATTGGAAAAAGTGCTTCTCAGTGGTAAACTTAAAAAACAGTATATAGACTGTTTATTATCAGGTAAAAATTTCGAGTTGTATAAACAAGCGTTTACACACAAAACTCATAATGCAGAAACGAATTATGAGTTTTTTGAACAACTGGGTGATCTCTCTATAAACAAATTTATAGTTTCCTATACTTACAAGAGATTTCCACATCTCAAAACACCCCAAGGTGTCAAAATTGTTGCAAGGGTGAGAATTAAATATACATCTAGGGAAACTTTGTCACAAGAAGCTGAAAAGTTGGGATTCTGGCCTTTCATAATGGCATCTGAAACTACAAAGTTTCGATTCAAAAAAGATTTATTAGAAGACTGTTTTGAATCTTTCATTGGTGTAACTGAATATATATTAGATACACAATTAAAAGATGGTGTTGGATATTGTATTGTAAAAGATATACTTACCTCCATATTCGATGAAAAACAAATATCACTAAAGTATGAAGATTTGTTTGATGCTAAAACACGTTTGAAGGAAATATACGATGGTAAACCAAATTATAAAATACAATATGTAAGTCAAAAGAACGAAGAAGAAAGACTTGTATACACCACTATTTATGAAATATCACAACATTATAAAAGTAGTAAAGTTATATTAGGTACTGGAGTAGCAGCAAAACAATCAAATTCACAACAAAATGCAGCTAAAGATGCTTTACATAAAAAAAAGTTTAGTCATTTCTAATTTGTTAATATTATATATATCTCCATCGTTTATGTATATATTGCTTGTATTTTTGTTAATGGTAATATGAACCCAATTATTACTTTCACACCATTTTTCAGCTTGTTTCATACACAATATTGGATATTCCGATTCTATACATAAAACTATAAAATTCATCTTGTCTTTTTCTTCACATTTCGAGTATATATCTTTGATATATCTAAGGGTTGATGGTCTTGAAGGATCATATACAAATATTATATTTTCAACACATTTTGCATTCATCATTGTTATCGCCATCCATTCGTACCTTGGAGACCCCGATGTATCCCAAAAATATAACTTGTTTTCAGAGTATTTTGATTTTCTTTTTCCGATACATTGAAAATACTCTAAAAAGTTTGATTTACACTTTATAATATCGTTTATCGTTATATAATGAAATTTAATACCTGTAGTTTCACTATAATTATGTTTTTTCTTGATGTTTCCTTTCACAAAGTCACAAAACCATGATTTTCCAGTATACTGATATCCCACTAGTAAATTTTTAGTTATTATACTCATATATTTTTATAATAAATATATCTTTACTTTAATTTACAAATTAAAAAAATATATTTATTATTTAATAAAATAATATGTCTACTATATCATTAGAATCATCAATTAGAACATGTAAGGTGGATACCGCCTACGCTAATAAAATAGAATCAGACAGATTCTTAAACCCTCAGAACATGGTTTGTCCTACGTGGCATGGATATGATTCCGCAGGACGACCTGCATGTTTGAATTCTTATAATAACAAGTCAAGAGGATGTAACAGTGCTGTTGACCGAGTTTCTGTTGAAAACGACGTATCTCGTCCACAATACGTCGGATATTTACCTCTAGATGTTGCTGGTATTAAGGGTGATATTTACGGAACTACTCATTCCAGTAATTTATATAACACCAATAATAATCTTCGTGCTATCAATGAAGTTACTGGTAACTTCGGAGGACAACGTGGAGCTACAACACAACCAGGTTGTGGAACATATTCTTACAAACGTGCTATGGCTCAAGAAGCACAGTCTGGAAGAGAACAACAATTCTCTAACAGTGTATACTCTATGCAAGCATATAAAACCCTCGGTGGATATTAATTCATTCTATTTTATTTTTATAACTACTAAGTTATAAAAATATTCTGTATATAATAAAAATGGGATTATATAAAGATGCTCAATCATTTGGAAAATTTTCTACCTATGTCGGAGGTATTTTCTTCATAATAATATCAATTATACTTATAATACTTGGTATAAGGTCACTTTTTTGGGCTAAAAAAGCAACTAAAGCTGAAGAAAAAAAGGGTCGTAAATCATTAGGTGAAACTCTTATAATAACTGGAGTAATATTATTACTGTTTTCTGTATTAACAATTTATATAGTACATAAATTTAAATTTGCAGCTGCTGGAGCTGGAGCTGCTACAATAGCAAATATTCTTTAAAAAAAAATGATTTATCAGTAACTATTCTGTACTAAGAACAAGAAAAGAAGGAAATGGCTATTATTGTATCTATCGAAGGAAATATCGGAACTGGGAAATCCACATTGATTAAAATGATGGAAAATTTCAAAACAAGTAAACCTATTATCTTTCTTCAAGAACCTGTAGATGAATGGACTAAAATAACAGATAAAGAAGGGGAACCTATCCTTACAAAGTTTTATACAGACAGTAAAAAATGGGCTTTTTCATTTCAAATGATGGCCTATATTTCAAGATTAGCAATATTACGTAAAACCATAAGGGAAAATCCAGACTCTATCATATTGTGTGAACGCTCTCTACTTACAGATAAATGGGTTTTTGCTAAGATGTTACATGATGATGGTATTATTTGTGACATTGATTATAAGATTTACATGAATTGGTTTGATGAATTTTTCAATGATGTTAGATATGATAAGATTGTATATTTACGTACCGATCCTAAATGTAGTAGTGAAAGAATCAAGAAGAGAGCTCGTGAGGGTGAAAATATCGAACTTTCATATTTAGAAAAATGTCATAAATATCATGATGATTGGATTCTAAATGATGAGATTTGTAAATGTGAGAAAATGATTGTTTCCGCTGACGAAAATAGAGAATTTAATATAGAAAGTTACAGTAATATAATTTCCAGTATTTTAAAGTTCATTGAAACTGTAAAAAAATGATTTTTTAAAGGTTTATTTCGATTGAACTGTTAAAAAATCATGAAAGATGAATAACACAACTTTACAACAATGTCAATTGGGGTGTTTCAACACAGCACTTCCAGTTGTAGAACAGTGGTGGCGTAACGGCTTGACAAGAAAATCTTACTCTAAATCATTACCATATTGTTTGGATTGTAGAAAAACATATGTTGAAATGTGTCAAGAATGTGAAGACAATTCAGGTGAATATACTGACTTTTCCAAAAATCATGAATATGTAGAATGGAAAGAAAAACAAAATACATTATTTTATTTGTTAGATCCATATTTGATACCTGATATAAATAGAATGGTACTTGATTATTTATAAAAATAAAAAAAACAAAGGAGACAACCTTTAAAAAAACACAAGTTTACAAAGGGTTAAATTCCTTTTATCAAACTATTTAACCTGTGTATCTATATTTTTCAAACCAATCGTTTACTTTTTGTGTATCTCCTTTATCTGTTTTTAATGTTAACGTATCGAATTTTTTTCTTCTTTCATCTCTATCCCATTCATTGTGTTTATTATTCAACCAATAACTAATCATAAATATTGCATCTGCGATATCATGTTTACGTTCCATTAAAATCCATGAATAAAAATGTAAAGAATCACATTTTTCAAATACACCTGTTGTGTACTCTTCGGATTTTACTTTCCTTTCTTCATATGTGTTTACAGTAGAATTGGGAAAAATCCAAGCATATACAGAATTTGGATGTACCAATATAGATTTTTGTCGAAACTTACTAAATATCAATTGTTCTACAGAAACAAAACCTTGAGGTGGTTGACGTTCTATTAGTATATATTCTGCGATAGAGAATATATCACACTCTTCTTGAAATACATGTTCTAACCAATCTGTCATTGTTTTTGTGTGAAAGAGTTTACAATCTATTATTTCCACTTTTTCATGTTTAAAATCTGTAATATTTATTAACTTACATTCTTCAATACTTTCTATTTTCCAATCAGGTGAAACTTTAACTAAAACAATAGCTAAATTGTTAATTCCGATATCTATTCCCATTACATAAGTCATTTTTTATGTAAATGAAATTTATATTTATAATATAAATGAGTATTTACATAAATAAAGATTACGAACAACATCTAGCTTCTTTAAAGCCAACCTATATCGTAGAAGAACAACCAACTGGAACATTGGGTGATATTATCGTTGACGGAAAACCAAAAAACAGATTAATAATACCTCCTGTAAATGCTGATATTCGTTTAACAGATGTTTTACCTAGGTATAAAAAATCAGATTACCCTGGTCTTCAGGATATTAGCGTCAGTGAATTACCTGAAAATTTTTCATGGGGTCGTCATGACAGTGATGATTCAACACAAATAACAAATAAGAAAAAACATATATCAACCCCAGGAAATCAATTATTATGTGGAAGTTGCTGGGCTTATTCAACATCGAGAGTTATTTCCGATAATTTTGTAACCAATGGTTTGACTAAAGTAAACCCTAAATTATCAGCAACATACTGTCTTTCTTGTTATAGTCAAGGAAGATGTAATGGTGGAAATCCTGCTGTTCTTTTGACAGATATTGAAGAAGGTGGAATTAAAAGTGATAGATGTCTTGATTATAGTTGGTGTCAAGATGATCAGAATTGTTCCGGTGACCCTTTGAAACATTTTCATGTAACAGCGGATATAAATGATTTGATTCCTCCATGTGAATGTGAAAGAAGACGAAAGGACGTGAATTATCCATCTTTCTATATTCAAAATCCATCAACTGTGACAATTAATAATGGATACACAGACACTGTTGATATTTTGAAGAAACATATATATCTACAAGGGCCAATTATAGGTACTTTTATTGTTTTGAAAAATTTCATCAACCCAATACACACACAATTAAATGGTGGTGTTTATCTTGAAAACCATGATTACCAACAAGATGGAACTGTTCAATTTATTGACGACCCTGATTACAGTTTAATGTTTGAAGGAGGACATTCTGTATCAGTAATGGGTTGGGGTGTTGCTAAAAATATATTAGTAGATAATAATGGTGCAAGAAAAGATGTTCCTTACTGGCATGTGAGAAATTCTTGGGATACAACATGGGGTGATAATGGTTATTTCAAAATGGCCATGTATCCATTCAATAAAATTGCTTGTATTGAAAAGATAACAACATTGGGAACTCCACAAGGTATGGTACAGTTAGGTGGAGCAATGATATTTGATACCGAGAAAGCACCTAACGGTATTGAGAAAATTTTGTACGAAGATAAAGATGATAAAGATGATAAAGATGATAAAAAGAACCATAATATGTTATTTATCATATTAGGTGTGGTTATGGCTTTAATAGTTGCGATAATTCTCATTGTAATGTTGATGAAATAAAATATTCATATATTAATTTTTAAACCATTATCAGTTTAAAAATTATTATTCTATAGTAATATTATCACAATCAAATTGTTCTTGTTCCGACAACATTGCCTTTGTAGGTATTTTATCCCACAGTGATTCTTTTACTAATATTTTATAGTTATCTTCTAATTCACGAAACATATCATCTTCTAGATGTAAATTTTTAGCCAACACCCCACATAAAGAATGTTTATTCGATTTATCCATCTTATCGATAATTGTCTTTATCATTTTTCCATCCGGATCCTTAACAGTAAGAACTCTATCATTATCTCTCTTACATACTGTAAATGTATTTCTTGATGTATCTGTTTTAACAACGTTCCATTTTTTCGTTTTCTCATCTTTACAGAGTAAATCTATCTGTTTTTCCTTTATTTCTCTTATCTTTTTCATATCACTAAAAAGATGTTTGTTCAGTACATCTAACAACATACTTTTACAATTTTCTATCTCTAATAATTTCTCATCGAAATCTATACCATTATTACCCTTAAAGTAATTGTTAAGATTGAAATTATTATGATTGTTAGTATTTGAAACATACTTAGGTTCCTTAGCCAAGGTCTTTATGAAATCATCTTTACTCTTTAGTTCCCTTTCAAACTTTTCTTCTCTTTCCTTCATTTCTCCTCGAAGCTTTTCCTCTTGTTCCTTCATTTCTCCTCGAAGCTTTTCCTCTTGTTCCTTCATTTCTCTTCGAAGCTTTTCCTCTTGTTCCTTCATTTCTCCTCGAAGCTTTCCCTCTTGTTCCTTCATTTCTCCTCGAAGCTTTCCCTCTTGTTCCTTCATTTCAAACTTATGTTGTTCAATTAGGTCTTGATTGTTTTCCTTTTCAATGTATAGTTCTTGTTTTAGATGGTATATTTTACCCTTCAGGCACACATCTCTATGTTCACTTAGTTCTTCATTATATTGAAAACATTGATTACACCATTTACACTTATACAAATTAGATTGTTCTTTCAATTCTCTAATACTTAAACACTTCTTACTTTTCATATGAGTATTCATATTTTTACTCATAACTTTAGTTCCACAGCATTTACACTCTATTTTTTCGTCTTTACTTTCCTTACGTTCTTTTACAGGTGATTGTTGTTCACTTTGACGTTTTTTTTCCTGCACCTTTTGACACTTTTTTGTTCTCTGATGTTTTCTAATATTTGTATTTAATATACTAGATGAACAATGTTCACATTGTATTTTCTCTATGGTCATATCTTCTCTTTTATTGTAGTGATTTTATTATCTTTAAATACGTTCTTCCATTTTCTTCCATTTTCTTCCATTCTCTTCCATTTTCTTCCATTCTCTTCCATTTTTCCTACTTTTTTAACATACATAAATTTTACAGTTTAATTTTCAGTCTAAAATGTGATTATATAAAAACAATAAGGTCTGTGATTTTCTGTGATTTTCTGTGATTTCTTGTAAAATTAACAATTAGACTGAAAATTAAACTGTAAAAAAATCACAAAGTCTGTGATTTTCTGTGATTTTCTGTGATTTTTTATATATCCAAACAAAAAAATTAGAAAATCTATAGATCCAAAATTGGATGTTTTTAGAGTTCATTTTTAGACTGAAAATCAAGGTGGAATTTTTATGATTTACAGATGACAAAATGAGATTTATTAAGATCTAGATTTCTCCACACACAAAATTTTGTGTGTAGTAATAATAATGATGAAAATATAATCTCGATATTATTATATTTACTTTTGACATTTAAGTAACAATATACTTATTGTAACCGCTATAATGAAAGTTCCCGAACCAAAAAATCTCGTCCATTTAATCCACTCTTTACGGTAACACATTTTCTTTAAAAAAGATAGGTATTCATCCTGTTTGTCTTCCTTGCTATCATCCCATATTTTCTCCTGACATCCCATTGCAATATTCATTAACAATAGAAGTACTAATATAACGACAACATATAGAACTCTTATTCTGTCGTTTCTAATCTTCAACAAAACTAAAACTATGACTGTTATATTAACAAAAAGGTCTACGATATGATCAAATATATCCCCGAATTTAGAATACATTTTATATTTTCTAGCCATATTACCATCTAAACAATCAAAGAAATATGAAACGAAAAATAACAGTGCACCACCCATAAAATTGTTGTTCACGATCAAAATGATGGCTATGATAGATAATAATAATCGCAACATTGTAATATGGTTTGGAGTCCAATTCCAATATTTAAAATAAGGTGAAACCAGTTCACATAAATCAATTAACACATTGTCTATGGGATTTTCATCTTTATTTTCTATTTTTCTCATTTCGTCGTTTTTATTCTATGTTAGAATAAAAATGTCATTTTCTATAGTTACTATTGCTACAGAATATAAAGTTGGATATCTTCCTAATTTAGATAAATCATGTAGAGAGAATAATATTGATTTTACAATATTGGGTATGGGAAAACGATGGGATGGGTTTATAATGAAATTTAAATTAATGTCTGAATTCTTGGAGACGAAGAAAGATACAGATATAGTAATATTTGTAGATGGTTATGATGTTTTACTTCTTCACTGTAAATATATTATATCAAGGTTTAGAACATTTAAAAAACCTATAGTGTTTTCTATCGATGACCGAAAAGATGATAATTTCTTTATCGATTATCTTAGACGTAGAATGTTTGGTAAATCACCTGTAAATACAGGTGGATATATTGGTTATGTGTGGGCTTTAAAAAAATTGTTTAATAAAATTAAGTCGAGATGTGATTTCAATGATGAAGGTACAGACGACCAAAAATGTATTGCTGAAATGGCAAATACACAGTATAAACCATTTGAAAATTTAGTTGCTCTGGACGTGAATATGATAATATTTAGAACACTACCAGTTCATCTGATCACATCTTACTCCGATTACACAAAATATATAAAAGGTGAACCTAATTTCGTTCATGGACCAGCTAATGCAGATATGTCAAGCATTGTGGAAAAATATAATTTACAAACTGATATAGAAAGTGATTTTAGAAAAGGTCATTTACTAAAAGCTGTAAAGGTTTATGGTGGATTTTTTATACCTGACATTATCATCACGATTTTATTGATTATTATCATTATATTATTGGTACATAATGCAAGAAAGAAGCGGTGATACCTATAATAACATCTACTAATAGACCTATCCATGCACATTTTGGATTAGTAATCATGGATACAGCAAATGTTAACCATAATAAACCATGGATAAGTCTTAATGACTGCCACCACGCTGGTTTTTGAGAAAATCCTCCTGGTGAATTTAATATATACTGTCTTAAAAATCCAATACCTATAATAATTGCAACTGGAATTAACCATTGTGTTTGTGTCTTCTTTGCTAAAAGAATTAAACCTATTCTAACCGGTATACATACAAGGTAGAATAAAACGAATATTTGAAGTGGAGTCATTTTATTAAAACAGTATTTTTTAATTGTAATTTAAAGTACTATGATAAACTAAAATAAAATGTATAACTTGAAATCTCTTGTCAATAGAATACAGGTATTACACAAAAATGAATACTTTTCTCATCATTTTTACAAAAAAATAATGGAAAATTATAGTAGTGATGATTGGGAAAAATATAGACGTATAAATATGACAAACTATAACCGTGAGAATGTCTTTAAAGATGAACTGTTTTCATTATGGGTTATGACTTGGCAACCTAAACAACAAACGGATATACATAATCATAATAAAACAGACTGCTTTTTCCGTGTTTTAAACGGTGAACTCCAAGAGTATAAACCACCTGAATTCTATAAATCTTCTATATTGAGGACAGATAGTGTTTCTTTTATAGCAGATAATGATATACACATTCTAAAGAATAATTCTAAACATATCGTTTCTTCACTTCATCTGTATATAAACACGAAAAAATGAAATTTTATCCTAAAAGACTTTACATAAAAATAAACTGACCAAACAAGAAAAAAAGATGTCTTTTAAGATAGATATTGATTCTATACCTTTCTCTATAAGGGAAAGAATTAATTCTGAACTACGTATCGAAATCGGTAAAAATCGTAAGAGATATTTATTTCCATATGATATTATCAAGGATGATATCATATTACCCTTCAACTGGACCGTAATGAATATATCCCCCTCTATATGGAAAAGCAGGAAAAAATTCCATCCGATGAAAATAAAATTCAATGGTAAACTTCGAGACGAACAAAAAATAGTCAAGAAAGATGCACTCAAAATATTAAATAAACAATGTAGTGTTATTTTAAGTATGCCTTGTGGTTTTGGAAAAACTATTACTTCAATCCATCTCGCCACTACTATTCAAAAACAAACACTTGTTATAGTAAACAAAATTGTCCTGATGAAACAATGGGAACAGAGTATTAGGGATTTCTGCCCTGATGCTGTTATCGACACAATAAAAACAAAAAAAGAATGGAATACCAAAGCCCACTTTCTACTGGTGAATGCTCAAAATCTGGTGAAAATCAACCCCACCATGCTTTCTAAAATAGGTGTTGTCATAGTTGATGAATTACATATGGTTCTAGCTGAAACTCTATTCAGAGCTCTACATTGTATCCAACCTCGTTATTTAATAGGGTTGTCGGCAACAGCTTATCGTAATGATGAAATGGAAAAACTCATAGGATGGTACTTTGGTACTAAGAAGATTGAAAAAAAATTATACAGAGAACATATGGTTTACAAAGTTAATACTGGATTTAAACCTGTTATAGAAAAAAATACAATGGGTACCGTCAACTGGGGAAAAGTTCTAGATTCACAATCACAATGTGAGAAAAGAAATACTATGATTATTAATATCGTAAATAAATTTAAAAATAGAAATTTCCTTATTCTCGTAAAGAGGATTTACCAAGGTGAATACTTATTATCAAAGCTAGGTGACGAAGCAACATCCCTATTAGGTACACAACAAGAATATAATAAAAAGGCACGTGTATTAATTGGTACTTGTCAAAAGGTTGGAACCGGTTTCGATCATAAAAAATTAGATTCCCTTATTATTGCTTCAGACCTTAAAGATTATTTCATTCAATACCTTGGAAGAATTTTCAGGACTACAAAAGGCATCCCCCTTGTTTTCGATCTTGTTGATGATTATAGTGTTCTAAAAAAACACTGGAGAGAAAGACGGAAAATTTATATAGAACACGGTGGTACTATAACGAATTTTTAATTTTATTGTAATAATAAAATATGTATTACAATAACACGATACGACGTAAGAAAAAAAATACAATCGGACTTCTTAATACCCTGTTCAACTATTGTAACACTGTTGATACTTTCAAAGATTTACCTCTCAACGGAAATAATAACGGAGATGTTTATATTGTTGAAAAAGAAGAAAAATTATACGTGTGGAACGGTAAAAATTTTATATCTATATTCAATGTGAAAGGACCTAAAGGTAATGATGGTTCTAAAGGAATGAAAGGTGAACAGGGTATTAAAGGGAACACAGGTGAAAGAGGTCCTCAAGGTATTAAGGGTGAAAGAGGTCAGAGAGGGGAGAAAGGTGAGAAAGGTGAGAAAGGTGAAAGAGGTCTTCATGGTCATCAAGGTGAGAAAGGTGAGAAAGGTGAAAGAGGTCCCCAAGGTCCCCAAGGTGTTAAAGGTGAGAAAGGACTGCAAGGTATTAAAGGTGAAAGAGGTGAGAAAGGTGAAAGGGGGGTGAAAGGTGAAAGAGGACTACAAGGTGAAAGGGGGGTGAAAGGTGAGAAAGGTCCTCAAGGACTACAAGGTGAAAGAGGTCCTCAAGGTCCTCAAGGTCCTCAAGGTCCTCAAGGTATTAAGGGTGAAAGAGGTGAGAAAGGTGAAAGAGGTCTTCATGGTCCTCAAGGTGAAAAAGGAGTACAAGGCGAAAAAGGTCCTCAAGGACTACAAGGTTCTCAAGGAGAAAGAGGTCCTCGAGGCGAAAGGGGTGAGAAAGGACTACAAGGTATTAAAGGTGTTAGGGGTGAGAAAGGTGAGAAAGGTGAGAAAGGCGATAGGGGTGAGAAAGGCGATAGGGGTGAGAAAGGGGAGAAAGGGGAGAAAGGACCACAAGGTGTTAAAGGTGAAAGAGGTCCTCAAGGTGAAAGAGGTCCTCAAGGTGAAAGAGGTCCTCAAGGTATACAAGGTGTTAAAGGAGAAAGAGGGGAGAAAGGAGAAAAGGGAGAAAGGGGTGAGAAAGGACTACAAGGTGTTAGGGGTCCTCAAGGTGAAAGAGGTCCTCAAGGTGAAAGAGGTCCTCAAGGTATACAAGGTGTTAAAGGTGAAAGAGGGGAGAAAGGAGAAAGAGGTCCTCGAGGCGAAAGGGGTGAGAAAGGACTACAAGGTATTAAAGGTGTTAGAGGTGAGAAAGGTGAGAAAGGCGAGAAAGGAGAACAAGGTACAGATGTTATACACGAATATATAATAGAAACGGAAAATAATATAATTAAATCTGAAAAAGTTGTTCTAGAAAATGCTATAATAAAAAACGACCACTCAGCCTCTATACTAAAAGTTCGTTTTCCAACTAATTCACAAAACGATAATCTAACAAACGGACAGGTTTTCACAATAACCAATTCTAATAGAATATACCCCATTAAAGCATATACAAATAATTCACTTGTACCTTTGTATTCAAAATGGGAACCTCAAGATGTAAAGAAAGAGGTTAAAACAATATTCTTAGAACCACAAACAACATCGGAATGGTTATGGAACTCCAACACTAAACAATGGATTGAAATAAGTCGTTCTTCCCAACATCGTAAAACTGTATGGGCTTGGGATGTTAAAGAAAGTTTTAATATCAATAAGAATGAAAAACAACTGTGGTCACATTTTACATCTTACGATACAGGTAAAATCGTTGTTTTTCTACCCAGTCATAGGGATAATTACAATACTTTGACAAAACAATACCCAACATATGACATGCCAGATGGATGGACATGCACCATTACAAATAACAATACCGATAATACAAAAATCAAAATCAACGTCAAATTCACAACAAATAAAATTCAAACTCTAGGGTCTCCTCTGGGAAAAACAGTAGAAGAATACTCCATAGAATATCTACAAACCACAACTCTCGTTTGGAAGGAAGAAAATAAAACATGGTATGAAATTTCCAGAACCAATAATAGTTGTATAAAAAAATAACATCGTCATTCTGTTGTTAATTATTTAAATAGATAATTTTTCATTAGTAATAATGTCTTTTAGTGGATATAGACCAAAATTTATAAGAAGTGCCGTGTCTAGACGATCAAGGAGGAAACACGATCATGATTGTTTAAATATACCAGGAAGCCTACAAGGTAGGGATATTATACCAAAAAATAGTATTATTTTAGATCCCGACATCCCCATAATTTCAATTCAGAAATACGATGATTTCCAAAAAATCATAGGCACTATATTTAAACAGGAACAAGACGGTAATATCATCATTTCTTCATTACGCGTTGACAGTGAATACGTAACAGATGATGAATTCAAATATTTAAGTAAAAATTCTAAAGAAGATCTTGAAAAAGATGATCTCAATAATATTGCTCTCAACAGAATTAAAAAAAAATTTGAAAATATAAAGCCTCAAGACCCCTCTAATTTTATTTATATAGGAAATGATAATTTATACGGTATATATAACCTCACATATCAAAATGAACAAAAGGAATTCGTGATAAAACGATATGACAGTTCCGAAGATATGTGTTCCAAACTTTCGGAACCCATAGAAAACCTAGAAATGTATATTGTCAATATCGATAAATATACATTTCAAGATGGTGAAATTAAAGTTGATCCATCCGATGAAACGGATGACGTACATATCGGAACAAAATATAAATACAAAGAACAAAATATAAACGGTATTACATCTTGTACATTCGAAGAATATTTCCCCACTCAATATGAAATGATACGAATTATAGACATAAGAAAGGACGAAAGTCAGGAAACAAGTCAGGAAACAAGTCAGGAAACAAGTCAGGAAACAAGTAACAGCACAGAACTGTTTGAATTTACTATTTATGAAGGAAAAAATGGAATCACACATAAAATTATCAACGATACACAAAGAACCTTGAAAATCTTTTTAGAACAAGAACAACAACAAGAACAAGAACAAGAACAAGAACAAGATGAAGATAAATGTAAAGATGAAGGTGAAGGTGAAGGTGACAATAGAAGATATATACAAATACAACCTAATTACCATGCAACTCTTTTCTATAGCAAGGGATGGAGAATATAACACCCATGTATATACCCTTCAAGTTTTTTTTATATGAAAGTTATTTATATAAAAAATAATTATATTGTATATTTATAAGAAAAAGAAATATGGCGACATTTAATAATTTAAATGTTAATGAAAGTGCAAAGCTTCAACAACTTACTATTGGAGACTCTACTGGAAACTTTGCTAATAAGTTTTTAGATGTTTCTAGTGAAAGTTTCACTTTTTATCGTAAAAAAGATAGTACTAGTACTAAATTACTACAATTAGTACAGGAAAAAAATGATACTAATGAAAAAGGTTCTTTGTCTTCGTCAGCGAATACTGTATCGTTTGTAGCTGATGAAAGTGTGACTCTTCAGGGTAATAATAATAACAAACTCACTTTGAGTGGAACGAGTGCTGTTCTTGAGGGTAATACTAATAACAAACTCACTTTGAGTGGAACGAGTGCTGTTCTTGAGGGTAATACTAATAACAAACTCACTTTGGGTGGTACTAGTGCTGTTCTTCAGGGTGGTGGTGAAAGTCTCACTCTGGATAATTCCGGCATCGAGGCCACCAACCTCAGCATTCCCAGTGGGCACTTGCAATCGTCAAATCAGACTACGCTGGGCGGCACCATCAATGTCAGCGACGGTTCCAACGTATACTACGGCGGTACTGCCCAAGACAACAAGATGACTTTGGACCTAACTGGTAACAAGTTCACGTCCAAGTCGGTGGCCTTCGAGCTGCAGAAGAAGCTGGATGTCAAGCAGTCTGAAGGGTCTGTCTCATTGCTGGAGGCGAAACAGTCGAACGACACCGGCGCAGCCGTCAACACCCTGACCGTCAACGCCAGCACCACGTTCAAAAACACCGATGAAGAAGAGCTGATGACCCTCAGCGGCTCCGCTGTCACTGTTCCTGCCGACGCCACCTTCAACTCCGAGAAAACCACCAACTTGAGCGGCACGACCACGCTCAAGGACAGTGCAGGCAATGAGTTGTTGAAGGCATCGGGTACCACCGTAGTCATCGGCAATGCTGCGAAGTTCACCAGTCCCCATGAGACCGCACTGGATAACAAGACTACCGTGACTGGCGACTTGAACCTGGGCCAGGAGGGTGCGCCCGCCACAGTGGTGCTCGGCGGTTTGGGGTCGAGCCTGACGGCTAAGGACGGCGCCACAATCAACTTCTCGGATGCGGCGTTCGAACTGCAGAATGGCGGTACCTTCACCGTCTCTGGCGAGAACTTCTTGTCTGTGAATGGCGCCGGAGAATATGCTAACGCCACAGAAAATGAGATTAAAAATGCAAAAGTGGACACTCGTCTGTTGCGTCACGTGGGTCTGCAGCTGGAAGAGTTGGTCGATGGTACCGGCCGCTACCTAGTCGTGCGCGATCCGTCTCGCCCCTTCTACACCGACAGCGCCAACACCAATTCCACCCAGAACGTGGCCTTTGTTCGGGACCGCGACACCACTTCGACGGGTGCGCTGCAGTTCGAGTACAACAACGCCACTTACGAGGAGAAGGGACTCACCGAGTTTTTCTTGCCCGGCGTCCAAGAAAAGCACGACACCGTAGAGATTTACAACACAAACTTAACGCCTGAGATAGTAGATCGTCTAGTGAAAAAACCGGATGAAGAGCACCTCGTGTTGCAGAAGACTGCAGATAATATCATCACTTTGTTCCAAGAACAGTTTTACATGAAATCCATCGACAGGGGGGACTTTCCCGGGAAAGTCCTTTCCCATAACTCACTGAATAACCACTTGGACACCCTGGGTGAATCTAAGTTCGTGTACAGCAACCTTGGGGTCAAAGAGGTCGACAGCGGTCTCGATGTATGGTTTGAAAATGCAGACAAAAGCAAATTCATCGTCCACAATTACTTGACCAATAGTAATACCAAGTCTTCCGAATGGTTCATGCTCCAATTGGTGAGAGGCAGTGGCAGTGGAACTGATTTCGTTAATATCAATGATAGTCAAAAGAATGATCCTGTCAACTGGCTACTGTCAATGACTAATGGCAGTAGTCCTGGTGATGATGACCTAAGCACAAGAAAGGCCAGAGTGCTCGTTACAAGATTGACCGACGGTACTACATCTACACAAGGCGTGCGTCATATAACGCTCGCCGATGATGCGACGTCTCTGCAATCGGCCGGTGATCATGCGATGCTGTGTGTAGGGGTCAATAATGTAACTGTACCTACCAACCACATGCTCAAGTTGATGTACGAAGGTAAAGAGCAGTGGTACCACCGATTCGATGTGA
>Ga0208645_1000790_pt1 | contig 31273 bp, 50 predicted proteins | sample VirMetDEL_Sep_01_FD_184519 | JGI IMG/M metagenome (GOLD analysis project Ga0208645, IMG submission 184519) | Aqueous microbial communities from the Delaware River and Bay under freshwater to marine salinity gradient to study organic matter... | ecosystem: Environmental > Aquatic > Marine >... | reverse complement strand
TCTCCTTGTTTTTGATTAATTCCATATTTATTCTATCTCACAAGCGCCATTAGCGCAAGCTAATTCTCCCATTCTTTCGTCAACACTTCCAGTCCAATCAACACTGTTATAATCTATAGGCTTTTTAATTTTTGATACCATATCATTATATTGATTTAAAGAAATTGATTGAAAAGGCATTTGCTCGTACACACTGTCAGTTCGTGGTAAAAAACTAATCCCAGCGTAATAATCAACATTATCTTTCATCCATTGTATAATACCAGACTTTTCTTCTGGTTGATATTCCACTGTCAAACTCACGTTATGAGTGTTTGCTCCTTTGCGATGTCCTGGTTTAATCCAGTTTTCTTGTACAAATTTAGTTCTTTCCAACAACTCGATAGCTGTTTCGGTATTTTTCAGAATTGTGCCTTGCTCTGTTTTAACAGGAAATCCGATAACCATTTTATCAGAATCCATTTTGTCAGGCTCAATGAATGGATATTCAGAATTAAGTACTGCTTGAACGATTGGGTGATCCTTTTCCATTCTAATGTGACGAATATAACATTCATCGTGTCCTGCATGAATACCGCTTTCACATCCTAACCACGCAGAGGTACTGCCGCTTGGTTTAGTAGTAGTGACTCTGGCCGCTTGGTTGATTCCAATAATTTTGGAAATTGCTGCATTAGTCTCTACCGCTGCGATTGCTGCTTTTTTCATTGTTTTTTTCCACAGATCCCAATTATTGGCCTGTCCTGTGGCAGAGACACCTAATAAAGCTTCTTCCTTAGCGTTATTGGTCCATTTTTCTTGTAAAAAAGGAAATTCAACATAAGACGCTTGTAGAGTTCCGATAGCCGCCGCTGCAATCGCTGCATTAATAATGTCTTGCTCGGTTTTACACTTCTTCAAGTTGATCTCTGTTAAATTACAAAGACCTCCATCTCGCAAGCTTATTTCATGACAAGGATTGAATCCTAAATTATGATCATTGGTAACACTGATACCAGGCTCTCCGCTATTACTATCAAACATGGCTTGTAGTATTAATTCAATTTCATCCTCAACATACTCACTTTTACGATAAATTACCGCACTATTATTGGCTCTGGCTCTTTGGGGATTGTGAACATACCACTCCCCACTTTTTGCGTTTTGCATCTCTGTATCGTCCACATCAAACAACACAATTAAAGCAGCTCTGCGAACTCCACCAACCACCACGCCGTCAGCAATATAGCACATAATATCATGACATTCAATCGGGGTAAGCTGTCTTCCTACAGCTTTGTGAAGTACTTTACGAACTTCTTTGTGTGTTTTTTGTAGTGCTTCTGGTCCGCTGGCAGTACCTCCAGAACTAATGAGTGATCCTTTAGGTCTGATAGCGCTGTAGTCAAAATTAATGAAAGGATTTTCTAATAACAATTCAACCGAACGAGCCCAACCTTCTTTGGAGTCAGGTACTACATACTCAACATCTCCTTTAGTTGAATCAAAACCAGAAATAACCGGCAATTGTAATATGTGTCTTTTTTTAACACTGTACCCTTTTCCAGTGCCACACATTAATAAATAAAAGGCATCTCTAAAGTCTTTAAAGTTTGTTAAATTAGCGAATGCACAATTATAAATTCGGGCATTGACTTTTTCAATTGCACTTCCTCCAAACTGCAAAGATCTCATACTTGGTACTACTTTGCCTTGGTGTATGTATTCAGTCCAATCAAAAATCTCTCTCGCAAGTGCAGGAAATTTTCTTATGTGCATGTCTCGTGTGCGATTGATGGTTTCTGTCTTAGTCTCTTTTGTGCCGTCATCTTTAACTGCCGCGTATGTTCTGTTTTGTAAAAATTCCCCAATCCATGTTTTTCCGTTGTAATTAGTTATCATTTACTGCTCCAATAGTGTTAAAAATAGTAAGGTCCATAAGCAATTTGAGAAAGTCTGCGATTATCTGTGATTAATGCACAAATATTTAAAAATTCGGATTCATCTAATTCTCTTTTCATTTTATTCACAATAAATAAAACTAACTGAAGATTGCCCCTTTTATAGCCTTGAGAAGAATCAATCCTATCTAAGCTTGGTTTATATAAACTATTTGACATGTCAAAACAAATGCCCGTTAACGCGCATGTTTTGTTTTGTTGGTTATATATTTTATGAAGCATTTCTTCTGTTATTATTTCGGAGTTTTCTTTTTTTCTGGCATTTGCTTTTTGTGCTAAATATCTAAGACGGTGTTTATCTCTGTATTTTTTGCTATTATTTTCTAAACAAATTAAACAAGCATAGTATCCGTTGGTCTTGTTTTTCACGAATCGGTGTGCGGTTTCGTTTTTGCACTTTTTACAGTTTTTATGTATTTTTAAGTTAGGCATTTCAAATCCCGTTGTGGAAAAAATAGGAATAGCCGCACTATTACAGCTATTCCCGAACATTGAAAGGAATGTTATGTTATTCTGCAATCACAAGTTTAAAATCTGATTCCAGAATCGGTTTACCGTCAAATTCAATCGTATTGCCTTCTTTGTCCTTGGCTGGCTGGCCTGCATTTGGATTACGGCTCAAAAAATAAGTGCGGTCTTCGTTGTCTTTGCCCATATCATAAGTGCCATAATCGTTTTCAAGAGTCGTCATACTATCGACAATCACCTTAAGTCTTTCTTCGCCATCTTTTTTAGACTTGATGATTGATCCGCCAGACTTTTCGTCTTTAAACACAAAATAACTGGTTTCTGAGTTACGATGAGTCCCGACTAGGAAATCCCCATTCTTTCCTGTTTTCTTTCTGAGGTTAACATACTTCTTTGCCATTACCATGCTCCTACTGCTGCGGCGGTTTTCGCCTTTGTTGTTGCTTTCGACTTAGCTGACTTTGCTTTCGTCGGTTTAGTTGTTGTGATATTAGCATCATCGTCAAGTTGTTGCAAGCTTAAAAGTGAAATAAGTGCATACCTTCTACTGTATGTGATCGCAGAGCCCATCTTTTGCGGATCAGGCAGGTCCGTGATAACAAATGCCGACTCGTACACTTCGTCACTGTCGTGGTCAATAACAACTGTATTGATAGCAGGTCTTCCGTCCACAGTCGTTAATGGCTGTAATATACTAACATTTTTTGATGCTAATTCCGGTCCTAATACTTCGAGCAAGTCGTTAATTTCAATATATTTGCTATTGAAATACGGATTTGTGGAGTTTTTTTGCACTGATCCAATGGCCTTGCTTAATGCAGCAATCTTTTTGAGTACATTTATCATATTCCTGCTTTCTCCTTAGCTTGTTTACAGTATGCCTCCCCATTAATATATTGTCCAGATTTAGCATCCCCCACCACAACGATTCCTGACAAACAAGAGCCCGGTTGACAGATACGCTCTTGATACAGGCTCATTACCCATAAAGCTTGTTGCTGTCCTTGTGAAGCTACGTCCCTAAGCAATAATTCTACGTCAGCAAATTCTGTTTTAAGACTGTCGATATCAAGTATTACTGCCTTGAGTCCTTTACAAGCTTTTGAAGGTAGCTTGCTCTCTGCTGTTGCTGTTGTTCCAAGTAATCCTAGTGCTAGTGTTATTATTAGTTTTTTCATTTTTGTTCCTTTTTTTGTTGTTCGTAAAGCATTCCCAACGCGAGAGTGCTGTATCCAATTAAGTCTTTGAACGCATCCTCTACTCCTTCCCCAGCTACTGCCAGTTTTCCTTGTTTACAATAGCTTTTGATGCGTTGAAATTTGTCTCCCATTCTATTTGCAAGTCCTGCAATTGGATCAATACCAAAATCAAGGGCTGTTTTAAAGTTTGCAAAAGGTCCACTGCCTGTTGTGTAATCAGCGTTTTTTGCTTTAATTAAATCTTCTAGTTCTAAAAATAGCTGATGAACAAATTGCAAATATTCTTCTGTAGTCATTTCATAAGGTTGATAGGTTATGATTCTTTCTCTTGTTTTATTAAAGTCAGACATATAATTGCGCTCTGGTGCTTCGATCATTGATTGCCCTTTCCAAATTTTCCCAGTCAACATTGACTTGTTCTCGTATAATGTCCACCCACTCAGTCCATGACTCTGTTGGAACATCTGCCCACTCGAAGTATTTCTCGTTCTTCTTTTTATTGATTGTACCTCCCCATATATCCTTGTAATGATACTCCGGTATCACCTCATCTGTCAAGCACTTTCCTAACATCACATAATACTCTTCGATACCGCCCTTGGTGATTCGTGACTCGGTGTTGTTGACGTATAAAGTGTCTCCTTTCCATTCAAGTTGATAAAATGCCATAAAGGGTTTGATGCCGAAGGTCCACTCGTCACTGCCTAAAATTGCTCGGTGATTTGGATTGGCCAAGACTTCGGTTTTTGCTTTTAATGCGTGCCAGGCTCTGTTGGTATAGGCGAGTATACCGTGATCAACTTGGTGTTGCCACATATAATGCGCTGCCTGAGCCACATTCTCTGGTTTCGGCTGGTTGTCTCCCCAATTTGAAAAAGTTTTTGTCTTCCAGCTTGATGCGATCTGTTTCTCTTCAATAATAGATATGATATTCCCATCAGCATTCAGTATCCCGCGATCCGGCCTGCCTGTTACCGTATATCCATTACTTGTTTCCCATTTGATTGGAATCTTTTCTTCGCACTTGTAGGGAACGCCAGCAGCGTCCAATAATGCATTGTGTGCATCTTCATTACCAAAGCCAGCGTCGAACAATAATCTTTGATCAAAGTCAACCGGAGACTGTAGTTTGAGATAACGTAGCACTGCTTCTTTGGGATTTGTACCGATCACAAATCCGTTGTACATACATCCTGAATGACCTCCGCGTAGTGCGGGGTCGGCGTTAAGATCCTCTTTTCGCGATTCCAGACACTTTTTAAGGTGACCTAACAATAAGCTGTCATAATAATCTGCTACTACCATACTCTATCGCTTTCTGGTTTCTCATAAGGTAAATACTTTGAGACTTTCCAATAAGATTTTGTTGTTACATTTTTGTTTGCTGATTCATAATCTTTGTATGTTTCTTGTGTTCCGTCTGCTTTTTTTAGAATGTATTCTCCTCCTCGTTTAATTACAACGTCGCCAAAACTTCGAGCTATGTTTATTCGCAATTTTTGTCCTTTTAGTATGTTGTAGTCTCTTGTTTCAGTATATTGTTTCACAACATCCAGATCTAATACACCTAACAAGTCTCTTAGTCTCGGACTGATCTCCTGTTTGTCATTTTCCAAAAACACACGCTCCACAAATCGCTCTGTAAATGTGTTGCGATATGTTATCTCGATACGATCTTGACCAAAAGGCAGTACTTCCCATATACGTACACGATGGGTTCCTGTGCCTAATACACCTGATAAAGGTGCTGTGGTGTCAACTCCTTCTTTTTCTTTGATTTTGTCAAATGCCATGCTAATACCTCCGTTCATTGTTAAATTTTTGTTGTACTAACCAACCTACCATAACACCATTTAAAATGTAATTTACAAATATAGGCCAAGGGAACTCTGTTAATCCAAAAATGTAAACTAGTCCGAATAATTCTCCTCCGAGCCATAATATCAGTGTACCCCAACTAAGATCTCGTGTCAACTTTGTTTGATACACCTTAATAACTTGCGGCAAAGCACTAAAACTAAAACATAAAGCCGATAGCCAACCAAACCATTCACTCATACCGCCACCTCCATTGCACGCCTGATTACTGCCGCAGTCTCAGTGTGTCCGTTCTCTACTGCCCATCGCAATGCAATGTCATCCCATGCATGCACATCCGCGCCAGCGTCAAGCAACATGCGCACAGTCTCGGTGTGTCCGCTCTCTGCTGCCCATCGCAATGCATAGTCATCCATTGCATGCACATCCGCGCCAGCGTCAATCAACACGCGCACAGTCTCGGTGTGTCCGTTCGTTGCTGCCCATCGCAATGCAGCGTCATCCCATGCATGCACATCCGCGCCAGCGTCAATCAACATGCGCACAGTCTCGGTGTGTCCGTTATTTGCTGCCCATCGCAATGCCAAGTCATCCCATGCATGCACATCCGCGCCAGCGTCAATCAACATGCGCACAATCTCAGTGTGTCCGCGCTTTGCTGCCCACCGCAATGCCTCGTCATCCACTGCATGCACATTCGCGCCAGCGTCAATCAACATGCGCACAGTTTCGGTGTGTCCGTTTAATGCTGCATACCGCAATGCGTAGTCATACCTTGCATGCACATTCGCGCCAGCGTCAAGCAACATACGCACAGTTTCGGTGTGTCCGCCCTCTGCTGTTTGTATCAATAGCTTGTTTAAATTCATGACGCATTCTCCTGATACAATTCATCAACAAGCCGGTCAAACGCATACTGCTTTAGTTCTTCTATTGACCACGTCTGTATCATTTCTTCAGCTTTTTGAATAGTTATATTAGTGATATATTCTTCCATCAAAGCCTTATCTAAATTCATTGTACAAACCTCCCTTCAACAATAGGATCTCCACTATCCAACAAACCCGCATCAACCCAGCAGCGCACAGCTCGCTGTGCTGTATAAACACAAATTTCCTTTTCGCTGCTCTTTAAGTTTCCTGAATCGGTGATCTCCAGTGTTTCTGTTTTGCCTGTTGGATAATTAAAGTATGCTATAATTGTTCCTGAATTGCTTTTGTATACATTAATTGTTGTAAACTCCGCACAGTCCGGGTTAATTTCATAATACGATTTCATCGGACTCTCCTATATTTTCAAACAATTCACGCTGCTCCTGCGTCAAGCTTTCCATATCCTCTGCACGCAATTCGCCGTCAATTTGCAAAGTTGTTAATGCATCAATACAATTAAGCTTGTCTTCTTTTGTTTCAAATACCGGGTCTTCACAAATCGGTGCAGTATATTCGATCACGATTGTGTTATTACTGCCTCCAGACACTTCCACTTCATTAGTACTGCCACAAGCTAGTAGCCCAAATATTACAAGAATCGGGGAATGTTTCATGTTAGTCTCTCCTTTATTCGTTCGCGGTTGATTGTTAGTGCTTCGGCCGTTGGCGTCCAATCATTATTAAGGCCAATGGGATGTTCGCGATATGTAGTATAGTTTGTTACAAATCCCCGCCGCCGCATTTCTGGTACAATCTCACATTCAAATCTTTTTTTCAAGTATAATCCCTTGTCATAAAAAAATAGCAAATGCCCTGCTCCAAGCTTATATTCCGTTGGAGCACTGGTTGTCGGTCTTGCTAGTTTACTGATCCGCGGAAGTTCTCGGTATTCTGCAATTAAATGCTTATCCGTCAACTCATCTACTGGTACACAGTTTATGCGAGTCATACCGCCACCTCCATTGCACGCTTGATTACTGCCGCAGTCTCAGTGTGTCCATTCCGTGCTGCCTTCCTCAATGCCAAGTCACCCCCTACATGCACATCCGCGCCAGCGTCAAGCAACATGCGCACAATCTCGGTGTGTCCGTTCTCTGCTGCCCATCGCAATGCAGCGTCATCCACTGCATGCACATCCGCGCCAGCGTCAATCAACACGCGCATAGTCTCGGTGTGTCCGGTATGTGCTGCATACCGCAATGCGTAGTCATCCATTGCATGCACATCCGCGCCAGCGTCAAGCAACATACGCACAGTCTCCGTGTGTCCATTCCGTGCTGCCCGTCGCAATGCATAGTCACACACTACATGCACATTCGCGCCAGCGTCAATCAACATACGCACAATCTCAGTGTGTCCGTGCTGTGCTGCCCGTCGCAATGCCTCGTCATTCCATGCATGCACATCCGCGCCAGCGTCAATCAACATGCGCACAATCTCGGTGCGTCCGTTCCGTGCTGCTTGTGTCAATAGCTTGTTTAAATTCATATGTTAGTCCTTTCTCAGTCTGTACGATCTTAATGTACTAGTGTTTCTTTCTTCTCTTTGTTTTGAAAGTCGTTCTGCGGTATTTAATCCTTGTATTCGTTTGTGTCGGTGGTAGTCGTATGCCGATTTGAATCTAGTATCTTTTTTCATCCTAATTAAATAAGCATCTTTAATATCAATAACCATAGCAAATCTCCTATACTACCATATTTAATCGTGTCGTAATAACTGGCTCAGGCACCTCGCCGTTTAGCGTAAAGTCCGAAGCTTTAAATGCGCCACTCCCCGATTCAATACACATCTTAGGCACTTGCCTTGATGTGTCAAGACTCGTTGTGTTACGGATTTGGTGTGCTGCCCAGAAATGATCTTCATAAATGTGGACATCTCCGCCGATCCAAGTGAGACTGCCTACATTCAGGCTTGTTTCTCTTGCTAACCACATCAATAATGCCCAATACTGTATCCAGTTGTGCTGAACTCCGATCAAAAAGTCGGCGCTCCGTTGGTACATTGTCATATCCAACATTCCGCGGTCAACAAAAACCTGAATAACCGTGCCATGACAGTTTGTTATCGGCGTATCTGGATGTGCCATTTCACTGGTTTCCCAAGTCGTGATCACGTTTCGCCGTGATTGCGGATGTTTTTTGATGCCGTCCAGCAAATACCTAATCTGGTCGATACAATGAATCCCAAAACTACGAAATTGCACACTATAATTAGCTTCAATAATGCCTTCTTCATTTGTCCAAGGCCGCCACCAATGCCTCACCGATTCGTGCAAATCTTCGATATCATTACTGCCGCTCAAAAACCATTCCATTTCGCGCAAGGCATTACGCCAAGCTGTTTTTCTAATAGTGACAAGGGGAGTTTGCCAGAATGTTACCATTTGATTAGTTAGTCGTAACACATTACTGTTGCGCGTTGTTATTGGCCTACCAAACTCAAGTATGCGACTTGTCGTGTTCTTGAAATAATTGTCTGCACTCATACCGCCACCTCCATTGCACGCTTGATTACTGCCGCAGTCTCAGTGTGTCCATTCCGTGCTGCCTTCCTCAATGTCAAGTCACCCCCTACATGCACATCCGCGCCAGCGTCAAGCAACATGCGCACAATCTCAGTGTGTCCGTTCTCTGCTGTTTGTATCAATAGCTTGTTTAAATTCATGGTAAATCCTTAAATATGTTGTGAACTTCACTAGGACTTTTGTTGTATTGTTTGGCAATGGATTGAATCCCATTAAAAATACAAGCTCCATAAGATCCGTCACTGGTGTTAAGATATATCTTAGACCTCTCATTAAGCTTTTCGAGATCGAGTAACATATTACGATTGTCTGTTTGTTCTTTAAGTGTTCGTAGACGCTTCATCATTTTGTTGATCACTTTTAGGTTTATCTCTTGTATTGGTCTTTTGTGGCTCACTGTCGCTACTTTCTTTCCGTTGATATTTTTGATTTTGTTCATCCCAAACTCCTCCACAGGTGTTACATTTTAAGTATTTAATCTTTTTGCCTTCTTTCCAATAAGCTTTATCTTCTCTCCAGCCAAAACAGTCTGGACATATTTCGGCCGGAGTTGGATTCATACCGCCACCTCCATTGCACGCTTGATTACTGCCGCAGTCTCAGTGTGTCCATTCCCTACTGCCCAACGCAATGCAGCGTCATCCACTGCATGCACATCCGCACCGGCGTCAATCAACACGCGCACAGTCTCAGTGTATCCGTTACCTGCTGCATACCGCAATGCCAAGTCAGCCCTTGCATGCACGTCCGCGCCAGCGTCAATCAACATGCGCACAATCTCAGTGTGTCCGCGCTTTGCTGCCCACCGCAATGCCTCGTCATCCCATGCACGCACATCCGCGCCAGCGTCAATCAACATGCGCACAGTCTCAGTGTGTCCGTTACCTGCTGCCCATCGCAATGCCAAGTCAGCCCTTGCATGCACGTCCGCGCCAGCGTCAATCAACATGCGCACAATCTCGGTGTGTCCGTTCCGTGCTGCCCCTCGCAATGCATAGTCATCCACTGCATGCACATTCGCGCCAGCGTCAAGCAATATGCGCACAATCTCGGTGTGTCCGTTCTCTGCTGCCCAACGCAATGCATAGTCATTCCTTGCATGCACATCCGCGCCAGCGTCAATCAACATGCGCACAATCTCAGTGTGTCCATACACTGCTGCCCAACGCAATGCATAGTCATTCCTTGCATGCACATCCGCGCCAGCGTCAAGCAACATGCGCACAATCTTGGTGTGTCCGTTATCTGCTGCTTGTATCAATAGCTTGTTTAAATTCATGATGCATTCTCCTTGAGAAAGTTCACGATGTCCTCATGAGCACGCTTAAATTTAAGTTTTTGGTTCTGGTAAAAATATCGCACGCCGCCAAATGTTATTGTTTTGGGTGGTTTACATGCGTAGTCGTACAATTTCCATAGGTCTTCGTTTAGTTCTTGATAACCGAGATTCGACAATTCTGACGATCTGACTTGTCCTCCTAGTTCTTGTATAATTTCAATTACATATTTAATGTATTTGGGATGTACTGAACCATTGCCTTTGCCTTTTATTTGTTGTACGTTCTCACCGTCTGTAGTCAGCTCAATCGTGCAATGTGGATTGTTGTTGCTATCTCGCAGACTGTAAATCAAACAATCGCGATCAGCATACGATCCAACGCAATGCTTCATCAACATTCCCTCCCTTTGATAAGCAGCCTTGCCTACAAGTTTCACGAGTCGGTATCCGTCTTTCCATTGTCTAATTAATTCAACGTCTCGCTCTGTCTCAATCACTGACTCTGCTTTTTTTGCTAATAACTTTGTCCATTTTTTTGCCTTTTCGACTACGCTCTCATAAGATGCTTTACGTAATTTAAGTGGTTGACTCTTTGCTACATCAATCAAATAGTCAAGCGCGTGCTCTACTTCTGTCTGTGTTGGGATTTCATACTTGGGATTTTTTCCTTCCAGTCGTGCCTTAATTTGGTTTTCAATAAAATATACAATTTCAGGGTTGTTTGTTTGTGCTTTTAATTGTTCGATGATAGTCATAATTCAGTCTCCTATTGGTGTTGTTTCGATGCCTGTGTTAGTGATCGTCACTTTTACCGGCGTTTCGTCGTGGTGTTCAAATTCTGGTAAATCAAAAGATAAGCAAATACGGCACATTACTTGAAATAATCCGTCTGTCCCATCGTCATACACATGGAACACACTCCTATTGTCCTCCATTACTTCCATAAAATCAAGCTTTAAATCTTCCAATACCTCCTGCAATTCGCTCATGTTTGCAAAGTCCATGCGTGGATTGACTCCTTGCCATGCTGTGATCAAATAATATGCTTTCATACCGCCACCTCCATTGCACGCTTGATCACTGCCGCAGTCTCAGTGTGTCCGTTCTCTACTGCCCACCGCAATGCGTAGTCAGCCCTTGCATGCACATCCGCGCCAGCGTCAATCAATATGCGCACAGTCTCAGTGTGTCCGTTCTCTGCTGCCCAACGCAATGCAGCGTCATCCACTGCATGCACATCCGCGCCAGCGTCAATCAACATGCGCACAATCTCAGTGTGTCCATACACTGCTGCATACCGCAATGCGTAGTCATTCCTTGCATGCACATTCGCGCCAGCGTCAATCAACATGCGCACAATCTCAGTGTGTCCGTTCTCTGCTGCCCACCGCAATGCCAAGTCATCCCCTACATGCACACCCGCGCCAGCTTCAAGCAACATGCGCACAATCTCAGTACGTCCGTTCTCTGTTGTTTGTATCAATAGCTTTGTTGTTTGTATCAATAGCTTTTTTAAATCCATAATGCATTCTCCTTAATCAAAATACACATACTCGCCATTCATCAGATCTGTATGATCTCCGGCCGGTTGTGTGTCAGTGACTCGTTGTGTTCCGACCGTGTCTAAGTATTGTCCGTTGCGATCATAGTACGAACCTCGCCGATTCGTGTCGCATCCAAGGTAACATTCCTGGTCGTTGATCTGGCATGCATGCTGCACTATTTCCCGCTCTGTTTGCGGTGTCCATGCCACCATGTATGCCTGCTCACTGCCGCCTCTGTACACGCCACGCACAGTTTTGTACGGAGTGCTGCTCATTTTCAGCACTTGTTCGATAAGCTTTTGTGCAGTGCGGTTTTCATCGTCGGTGCGGTCGTCGCGGTCAACGCTGAAAATTAGATAAGGTTTGATGGTGTTCATGGTAACTCCTTGAATTTGAATGTGTTGGATGCGTATTCCTTGGCGATTCGCTCGTAAAGTTCTCGCTCTCTGCGTTGTTCTCTGCGGTGTACAAAGAGTCCGAATGTTCCAAACAATATCAAGCCGCCGATGTTCATTAAAATCATTAGTTCTATCATTGTTTAATCTCCTTTGGCAGTGCCAGTTGTTAAGTGTGTTATCGGTCAGTAGTGATTAAAACTTTAATCATATTCGCAACTATCTGAATTGATTACAACTAGTTCATTGTTTTTAAAATAGAACCATTGCGTGTCGTATTCCACCGGCGCTGTGATTCGCGCCGTTCGAGTCGATTGTTTTAACCATGTATTGCCATTTTTAAAGAATGTCGCGCCTACATACAGCCTGTCGAATTGTATTAAATATTGTTTCATACCGCCTCCTTATATAATTGCTCTAGTGTGTCTTTGATTCGTTCAATACGCTCTTGATATTCTTTGATCTCTTGGTACCGTTCTTCATTCTTGGCTTTGTGTGACCGTGGCCTAGTGATTGCTTTTTCTAATTGTCTAATCTCGTGTTGCATACCGTCAACCTCATTTTGTAGTGCTTTGGCTGGATTGCCTAGGCTTTCTTTTGTGTGATACAATATTAGGTCGGGTTCTCGAATCAGCTTTAGTGCCTCGCGTTGATGTTTACATGTGCTTTGGCTGTAGTATGTGTTATTGAATATACTAATCCCCTTGTCAACAGTCCAATACTTCCACCATCCGTAGCTGTAGGCATAGGCTTTGGCGAGGCTCACTTCATTATTGCTTGTTCGATACACATTTAATCTACTAAAATACCTCATTTTGTTCTCCTTTCGGCGCTTGTGGCGCTGGTTGTTTCATTTTGCTTGTATCGGTTAACGTCAATCAAAACTTTAATAAAATCGTTAACTCCCTGTTTTGTTTAGATAATCCATTGCATGTTCCAGTTGATCGACCGGAAAATGCCCGTGCTCATTCTTGTAGTCGATCTGGCCGTCAATCTCGGCCTTGAGTATTGCCTCCTCACTCGCTGAGAGTCTAAGCAACTCAGCGGTGATTCGGCGCACTTCTCTCTCTGACTCGTCACTAAAATCAAGGTTGTATACAATGTGAACAAAGTCATGGACTGCCCTGAACAACCAATTGTATTCAGGTTTTACCCATATTGTTTGGTCGCTGGCTCCCGACCACACAACTAAATTGTATGGGTCGGATTGCCTCAATCCTGTCCACGTTCCTGGTGCTGTCTCACTGGCTCGGTATTGAATGCCGTTGTGTGTCACGAATCGGTGCATTTTGTTTACTATGCTTAGTATATGTTTTTTCATTGTTTAATCTCCTCAGTCTTGTGTGTTCTCGTGAAACATAATCATATAATTTTCGATCTCATAAGCAAAAAATAGTCCTTCATTGTCGAGGTGATCAGCGTGAAGAGTCAAGACTGTGTCTCCATTTTCGTTTTGCAGTGAATAAAAACCGTCCAAGTCTGTTTTAAGTGTATAGTTCATTGTCTGTTCTCCTTAATATTGGTAGCAAGCTCTCGCAAGCGTGTTCTCATCGTACTCCTCACACAATCGTTCCATGATCTCCTCAGCCATACACTCCCTAGAGAAGTTAACCACAAGCCATGCCTGAAAGCCGTAGGCCGCGCCGGTGAAACTGTTATCGCCGGTTTGGTATCCCCATAACTCGGTTTGATCATCGTATCCTATCGTGAGCTGTGTCCATCCCTCATCTGTGTCTGTGTCCTCGCTCAGCCATGACTTCCATTCGTCAAGGTTTAGTTTTATTAACTTTTCTAGGTCTGTTTTTAAATATTGCTTCATGTCAATCTCCTGTATGATGCATTGGCGCACGGTGCGCCGGTGCGTTAAAATCCTTATTTAATACATTTATGGTAAGCGTTCAAGCGGCCTATTATCAAATCGGCAAGCCGTCCTGCATCGTCAAATTGAAATATATTGCTATATAGTCTATAGATCTTTTGGCGCGTCGCCCGTACAAAAACATATCGCTCAAATCCGACCAGTTCCTTGTCGTTTTTAACATCGTTCATCAGTTTGGTAAAATGTCTTACATCGCCTGGGCTTTCATTCCTATCTAATCTACTCAAGATTTCAGTCAATTCATTTAATGCAATCGTTTTGATTTTATTTAATTCATTCATGTCAATCTCCTCACATAAATCAGTGCGACAACCGCGCCGACCTGATACTAATATAACGGTAATTCGGCCCTAAAACTTGAGAAAAAAATAAAACTTTCTGAATAACGCAACAATATCAATAACTTAGACACCTCGCCGAGTCGTGCAATACCTTGCGCCGAACTACAACACGCCGATAATGAGAACCGTTCTCAATTGATTGGAGCGATTGAGAAAGTCGAAATAATATCTCATCACCACACCCCACCACCATTCAAACCGCCGGTCTTAAGTTCAGCGCCGGTTTTACCGCCCTAATCGATAATGAGAATCATTCTCAACAACATAAAGGCACCCACCCCATAAGTGGGTTCATTGGATGCGGGGCGGAGAGGAATTAGTGCCCCCACAAATTATGCATTTTGCATTTAACGCCGCTTTCACCGCCGATTACCCTACACAGCAATGAGGACAGTGCCTGTATGTGTCACGAATCGCGATGTCTGTAATACACTGTTATCATTGCTGTTTTACATAACGACTCATTCGCCCGATTCCTGAAACATCAAGGCTTGCAAAAAAGTTTGCCCTAGGGTATTGACATTTGCTTCAAAATATGCTACAATACCATATATTCATCCACTGACGTGGTGCGATGCGGCGGCATCGCTGAGAGGAACTAGCGATCCAGCTAGTGACGAACCAGCGGCCGACAAGCACGCGACAGTGACCAGAGCTTAATATATGGCTCGCCGTGCGTGTACTTGGAGGAGGAACAATTGGCTCGCAACAAATCAGTATCGCGATACCGCTTACTACACGAGCTTGTCTACAACAACACCTTGGTTCGTCCGGGACTCGGGGTGATCGAAACCTCCCCCTCCAAATTATCACAGCTGTTGGGCATGCGGCCTTATCGCATTGCCGAAGCAATTGAGTGGCTATCCGATTATGGCTACTTGACGGACGTTGAATGGAAATACGGCTATTGCCGCCTTGTGCTCAATACCAAGCCGTTTCACAAATTTATGCCGCCGGCAGATGCGCCTATCAATTCTGATGGCCCTGTCGGTTCTCCTTCCTCCAGCGCCTTGAGCGGTGGCGCGCAAAATAATCGCTCAACCCCTAACTCAGAAGGAGAGAATTTATGTCAAAAAAGACAACAGGAACAAGCGAGTCACTCCCAAACAGACTCAAGCGAGAAATCGAAGAACTCTACGAGCCCACTAAAAGTGAGCTTAAAGCTAAACATACCTTCTACCACAGACTAAAAAACGGGGTCTGGTCAGGCACGCCCAAGTCAGAATGGACAAGAACGTTCGCTATTGAGGTACTAAATGGTAGTGTAGGACTCGGCAAATGGGACGATCCGGCGTTCAAAGCTTGGTTCATGAACGAGTCTAGCTACGAAGAAACAAAGCTTGCTTCCCTAGAAGGAGCCATGAATGTAATAAACGAGATTATGCTCAATGCCGGCGAAAAGGCTGGGGATCGTCTGAGAGCCGCAGAAATGGCCCTTAAACTCAATAAAGCGTTTGAGGAGAAGCAGGAGGGTTCAACTAAAGGAGAGTTTTCAGAAGCTGAATTAGAAGCTCTCAAGGCCCAAGGGATTGACCTTAAACTCATTACAGGTAAATAATGAAAGAGCTACCCTCACGGCAACAAGTACTTAGTGACTTTTGGAAGAATCTGTCCAAGGTTAAGCTAGACAAACTAAAGACCGTGCCTGTGATGGGACAAGAAGTAACAATCAAAGCTGGCAAGCCATACAAGAATTCCCATGCTCATTATGATTCAGAGACTCGGGAAATAATCTTCGACAAAAAAATGAAGGGTAAATTTGCAGTTCGTGTACTAATGCACGAGCTAGAACATGCCAAGCTTAAACTTAATGGTTTTGATTATCACGTCAGTGAAGACGAAGAAGAACAGTTATGTGTGTTAGCCGAATCCTACTTTGAAGACGTAGTCTATGTGCTAGCTCTATTACAGCATATTGGGAAGGCCGATGGCTAGAATTACTACGTCGTCATTTACATATATTACTAAAAGCCGGCCTAATCAAAAAGCGCCGGACCGAAGTCCCGCCCTCTTGTGTCTATTATAACATACAAATAAGCTCTTAATGTAAGATTAATTACACAAATTTATTTCAAGGATCGGCATTAAATGTCTGTAATTACTAAACATCCCAAGCTTTCTTGGCTGATAATTGGCTTAATAATTGGCGGAATAATGGCTTATATCGTTGGTCGTTCAGCGAAGCAAACAGCCAGCATTTACAAAGAACAAATTGCCAAACTCGAAATCGAGCTATCTCGCTCAGAGTACGATTACTCACAACTGAGTGCTACCAACAAAGAACTGTCTAAACGCCTTAAAGAAGAGGTAATTGAAATAGTTAGGGCCGATGGTAGTAAGGAAACTCGTCGAAAGACAGACAGTAGTGAAGACTCCAGCGAACAGCAAATTACACAACTTCGTATCAAATACGAACAAGATCTGGCGAAAGTTCACGCCGAGTATCAAAATCGCGAGATTATTAACAATAAGCTTGGGCTTGGCCTGCTCTATGATCTGTCAGGAAGTCGAGGAATAATAGGCAGTTATGACGTATATCCGAATATCGGCATCGGCGGCGGGGCTGTCTTAGATCAAAAAGTACTTGACAATATTTTTATTTTTGGTATAATAAAGTTCTGAGAAAGTATAACTTTAATTATATTTATCTCGTTAAATGGCGTTAATTATAAGTTTAGGATAAGTTATGGATTTTGAGCAGTACACCCTACAAGAGTTGTCTGAAATCAAAGAAGTTCAAAAAGAAATTCGTGACGACTTACGCAATCACATGCGACGTACTGATCTTAATGAATCAATGATTGTCCGCCTCGAAGAATCCCTCCAACAAATTACCGACCGTCTTGAAAGTGTCACACTTAATCTAAAGCCAATCCAATCACATGTTCATGGCATGACTTATGCCTGGAAAATACTCATAGCCCTTGGAACGGTTTTAGGAATCGTGTACACAATCATGCGTATACTAGGAAAAGCCTAATGAAATCTGAACAATTATCAAAACTAAAACAAGTGCTGCAACGTAAAGGTGTGACTGATCAAGGGCCAGGAGGACCGGCTACAAAGCTTGAAAAATCACTACAAAAGCGTCGCAAAAAGTCGAAAAAGAAAGACGAGCCTGTAATGCCTCCTACTAAAATATTTGGGGGATCGTAAGCTGAGTAAAGCAGATACCATAAAAAAGGCACTTCTTAACAAAGCCTTTGATCCTAATGTATTGGAATCTCGCGCTACCGACAAGCAAGACAAAGTGCTTCGTGACGTCTGGTCACGGCATAAATATGTTATAGCTGGAAACCAATGTCTAGCAAAAGGTACCTTAGTTTTAACTACTACAGGCATTAAAGCTATCGAAGATATTATTGTAGGTGATTATGTATTTGATGAACATGGCAATCCTATTAAAGTGCTTAAAACATTTAATAATGGAATAAAGCCGGTTTACACTCTAAGTCACCGCAAAATGACAATGGCTAAAACTACGGGTAATCATGTATTTTTAACAAAAAACTCCAGCGCCAGGAAATACAAAGAAGAAGAATTAAAGGTGTCTGAATTTAAAAGAGACACTCAAATTAAAAGAGTAGAATTAACTTCTATGTTAGGAAAGGTAGTTGAAAAGCACGCTTATGCTATTGGGGTGTTTTTGGGAGATGGTTGCTTTCGTCAATTTGGAAAAGTAATTAGTAGTGCCGATCCTGAAATTGTAGAACATGTTCAAGCCGTTATAGGAGGAGATTTAGTAAAGAGTCCGCACAACTATAACTGGAGACTTAAGGGAAGTCCTAATTGTAACTATTATAATGAATGGTGTAAAGGGCGTTATGCACATCAAAAAACTGTAGACCTTGATGTTATTAAGTCTTGGGACAGAACGTCTCTTCTTAACTTTGTCGCTGGTGTAATTGACACAGACGGTTCTGTTTACGTAGATAAATGGAATAACTTATCAATAGCTGCGGAAATGCAGGCGTGTCCAGTAATTGAAGCTTTGCAATATGCTTTTTTGGCTTTGTGGCAAGTAGAGACAAGTATTATTCCAAACAACCGAGACAAGTTTGTAAATGGACCTACTTTCACAATTAAAACAGCAACTAATGCTTATACAAAGAGAATACTTAAAGAATTAACCAATTATTTAAAGTGTCCCAGAAAACAATGGAAACCAGAATACGACAATCTTACTTCAGCACGTAGCGATCCAAATTGGACAGACATTAAAGTAAGTAAAGAAATAGAAATATTGCCTACTTACGATATACATGTAGATAGTGATACAAACCTGTATTGTTTAGCTAATGGACTAGTGACTCATAACAGTGGAAAAAGTTCGCTTAAAGCCCGTGATATTGCTTGGAAATTTCTGGAATCGCATCCGTATTGGGAAAGGCCAAACAACAAACGCTGCATGAACCGCTTATGTGGCAGTACCGAATTTGAGACAATTACCAATCCTGATGCACCAAAGGCACCGCCAGTCTACAAATGCACCAAATGCCCCACACAATGGATGGACTGGAGAAGAGAAAAGCTTTCGTTTTTAGTAGGCTCTAAAACAAGTCAACTAACAGAAGAATTGTGGGACAAAAAGATAGAGCCGTATCTTAGGGGATACAAGTACAAGGTTGAACGACAAAGTACGGCAATTAAAAAAGTAATCAATATTGACGAAAACAGCGCCGGGTACGGCAATGAAATACTGTTTTTCTCACACGACAATTCAAAGCAGGCCAAAGGAAGGGTACAGTCACTAACACTACATGACGTATGGCTAGATGAGCTTCCCGACAGTATTGACCTAATCGAAGAACTACACCGTAGGGTGGATGCTAAACGTGCGCAATTCTGTGCTACCTTTACACCAAAGACACCGAATCCCGAAATTCGAAGGTTAATCGACGAAGGAAACCCAAACATTGTAGGCGTTTATCGATTTGGTATGCTTGATAACCCTGCATATGCAAACCGTAAACAAGAACAGCTGGAAGCTTTGAAAGGCTTCACAAAAAAGAAACAAGACAACATCTTGTACGGTACGTGGCTCGATGGCGACGAAAAAGTCTTTACATTTAGTACTGATAAAAACACAATACCCACGCTGCCTGATTACGACCCTAAATGGCCTCACGTACTCGCGGTTGACCCTGCTATGACGACGACAGGATACGCGCTCGCTTGCTGGAAGCCTTCACAACAACAGTGGTTTGTAATCAAAACTGGATATATTAAAGCTGACAAAGAAAATGATGATCCAACTACAATTGTATCAAAAGCAGAGCGGGTCGTGGCAGGTCTAAATGTTGTGCGTCGTATCTATGATCCACATGAGCGTTGGTGGCAGGCCACAGCCAAAAATCATGCAGGGGTAACATATATACCAATACCTCGCAAGACAGAACGAAAAAAAGACCTAGTCCAAAACTTAATTACTGCTATTGCTCAAAGACTATTTATATTTGTCGGCGAACAACAAGAATGCTATGACGAACTACATCGGGCAGACTGGCATCCCGACAAAGACTTTATAATTCGTGGATCGCAAAATCTACATATTATTGATAGCTTGCAATATCTTTGGGATTTGCTGCCCAAAAATTTCGAAGCAGAATCTGAGCCCTTGACACGTGACCAATATATTGTTAATATGTGGCAGAAGGAAAAGCAGCTCAAATCAGAGTTGTCCAAGGCTAAACCGCACCAAAAACACCGAGTTAGGAAACGTTTAGGGGCATTTAGGAGAAGGGTTCGAGGAATATGACATTATGGCTATCACTACTTTTATACAGTAATTTATTTGTGCTTGTTTTAGTTTTGATTACGTTATACGGAATACAACGTGAGCGAACTAAATTTCAACGAACTCTAGTTAACATGCTTGAATTAAAAAAACGCAGGAGATAACAATCCGTGAAAATCAATATCACAATTGATCTTAAAGACTTAGCCATGCCTAAGCCTCCTAAGAAAATTCTTAAAGACGATCGCGATGATGACGATGATGAGGATGAAGACGAGGACGCAGATCGATATTCGCCAGATTATAAGGTCAACGACAGAGTCTGGAATAATGACGTAAATCCTGATCTATACAAAAGGAAATACAAATAATGATCAAAATCATCAAATGGCCCGAAAATCAAGTTAAATCAAAACTTGAAAAGCGATTGGCAGACGCCAAATACTATCGTCGTCGATGTACTGAAGCAAAATGGCGAGAAAACGAAATTACTATATTCGAGCCTGGAGGTCTTCATCAAGATTCAAACAGTGATATTGGTTATGCAGACATAGACATTGCACTACAAGAAGCCTTTAATACTGACGAAAACGTGCCAAATGTAAACTATGTATACAGACATGTCAAATTCCTCCACAGTCAGCTTATCGCAAATCCTCCAATGGTCCAACCTCGGCCAAACAGTTCTGATGTTGCAGACAAGCGTAGTGCTGAAGCGGCTGATGCTGCAATCCACTACGGTCTTCGCCAATACAAGATGAAGCGCGTATTCGAGCGAAACTGTCTCGACCTATTTGTATATGGCCTTGGATGGGTCAAGACTCGGTGGGATGAAACCAAGGGCGGTATTGTCGAGTTTGACGAAAAGAAGGGCGAGATGAGAGTTGAGGGCGACTTTAGTGCTAAATCAGTCAGTCCTTGGGACGTGTGGGTCCAACCTGCTAAAGAAGCCTGGGAAGATGTTGAGTGGGTGTTTGAAAGACGTTGGTATACAGAAGAAGAGCTTGAGTTTCATTTTAAGCCTAAAGCTGTAAAACAAATAATCAAAAAAGCCGAGACACGAAATCAAACACAACATGACAATGCTTCGTATTCTAACAGATTTAGAGTGGGCAGTGAATACCAAGAAAAAGAATATGCCGTTTATTGGTACTGGGAAACAGGCACACCACTTAATGCGTATCTTGGCCGTCATGTGGCTTGTCTTGTGGACGGTACGCCACTTACTGAAGTTATGACTAATCCACACAAATTCAAACCAAATGAAATTAGAGAACAAGAGCTGAATGGTGAAATTGAAGAAGCTAGTGTATACTACAAAGCTCGCTTACCTTTTCATCCATTACTTGGTGACTTAATTAGTGGGCAATTTTATCCCAATACCTTTGTCAGTTACGAAAAAGCTAGTCAAGACATGATTAACAAACTTGATCACTTGACCATGGAAAATATTGAAGCAAACGGCGCTCTAGTACTTGCGGTCAGTGAAGGTAGTGGTGTTAACGAAACAGACGTCAATGACGGAGGCCCTTGGCAGGTTCAGCGGGTCACCAACATGTCTGAAAAACCTAGCTTTATTACTCCTGGTGGCCAAATGCCTGATATTCAAGCATTTCGCGAAAAACTCAAAACTGCCGGTGAAGACATGGCTGCTTTGAATGAAAGTATGTTTGGTCAGCAGTCTCGCGAAACTAGCGCAATGGCTATGGAATATAGCGTCAACCAAGGTAACCTTATTCGCCGTAATATCTTTGATCACTATACCGATCAGACAGAAGGCGTATGGAAAGACTACCTGGATATTGTCAGGACTCACTGGTCTACTCCTAAAACGATTCGTGTAATTGGTAAAGAGAAGGCGTTCGATACCTACAGCATTAGCGGCGCTGATATCGCCGGTGGCTTTGACATTGTTGTCGAATACGGTACTAGCGCATTCCTTGATCCAGTGCTTCGTAAGCAAAACTTTATCCAAAACTTCCAATTATATCAACAAGCTGGCGTAGATATGAAAGTATTGCTTGATGCTGTAGAACTAGGGGATGAGGAATCGGTGCATGATTACATTAAATCTTGGGAACGTCGTCAATCAGAAATTTTCCAAATTATGATTGCAGAGAATATTTATATTGAGCCGGAACCAATGCAAGATCACAAAGCTATGGTAGCCTATGGATACAAATACTTTGCTACTGCGGAATTCCGCGATCTGGATGACAAACACAAGAAATTGTTAGAGCAGCACATCCAAAAACGTGAGCAGTTAGCTGGTCAAACAATGACAGGCAGTCCTCAAGGTGCCTTGAATCAACAAACAGCTTCCAGTCCGGCCGGCGCTCCAGCCGGCGGTGCGATGCCACCTGCTCCTCCACAAGGACCAGGAATGGGACAGTAGAGTGTCACAGCTTGTATTACAAAATTGTGACAAGCTTGCAAGAATTATTAGGTCATTTTTATTGCAATACATACATCTATGTTGTAGGTCTTTAGACATATATTTATGGCAACAATTTATGCCTGCACACATTGTAATCAGTGTTACGTTATTTTAGAGCAAACAAATAATCCAGTTATATCAACAAGATAGCCCTAACTGTGCAAAAAAGTCATAAAGTAGTGTATTTTTTTCTTGACAAAGCGTGTCACATAGTATATAATTCGGACATCATACATAGTACCCATTTAACTAAGTACTAAGTATCATCAACACAAAAACCAGCTCAGGTTTGCGAATCTGGGATATGGGAAGGAGAACCACATGTCAAGTGCCGGTAATGACTGGAATATTTCCAGCGAAGATCAAGCTTTAGTAGACTCATTTGGGTCTGATCAACCAACCAACGAAGCTCCTGCTGAGGAATCGGTGAATATCGAGAACACGGCGGTCGTAGAATCTGAGGAAGGCCAATCTGAAGCAAACGCTCAGGAAACCGATGCGACAGATGAGTCATTGCAAGCTGACGGGCAGGCAGACGAATCGGCTGAAGAAGAAAACTCCGAGGAGCCGTCCAAGGAATTAGTAATCAAGGGACCGAGTGGTAAAGAGATTAAAGTCGATCTTAATCCTGACCAGGACAAACTGGTGAAACTCCACCAAGCTGCTGACCGAGCAAGGATGTATCAATCCGAACTTGACAAACTTAAGCATCAGGTAGAGTCGAACGAATCTGAAATGGAAGGGCTCAAAGAAACAGCCGGTCATTACAAAATGATCGAAGATGTTGTTGAGGATTTAGACTTTAATGATCCAGCTTCCTTTAATGAACTTGTAGCTCTCGTCACTGGTAATGAACTGAACATGGAAGCATTGATTGAGAAAGCGATCGAAGAACGCGAAGAAGTTAGCGCACTATCTGAAGAAGGCATTGCCATTTGGGAAGAGCGTAAAAGACTAAAGCGTGAACAACGAGAGCTGGACAAAGCAAAGGCTCGCGCCGAACGTGATGCAAAAGCTAAAGAAGCGGACCGTGCTAAACAGCAAGAAGAAAACCAACGTGAATTGATTTACCAAGCATTCCAAAAGCATGACATTCGTGGCAAGACCGGAAACGCCGGATACGAAGAAAAGGTAATGAAAGCTGCGTGGAATAACTCAAAAGAAGAGTTAATCAAGCTTCAAGCTGAAGGCAAACAAATTACATTCGATCTTGTTGATCAGATTTTCAAAGACGAGATTGACGGATTGTATCAGCCTGCTGCTGAAGTGCAAAAGAAAGTAGCCGCAAAAGCAGTTACTAAAGCAAAAGCCAAAGCAACAGCTGCTGCACAAAAAGCCGCGACCAAAAAAGCTAGCAATTTACAAGAAACACTAAAACAATACAAAAACCCAATGGACCTCCTTAATGATGCTAACGCTATCAACAACCTTGAAATTGGAAGTCTTGATTGGGACTAATCACTCATAAGGACAAATAATCATGGCAGCAAATCAAGATTTTACAGGCTTTAATAGCCAAGCGGATGCGTTGTACAACTCGGAGAAACTCTCCAAGGTACTTCAAATTCTTTACACACAATCAACCTTCCTTCAAATCTCTGAAGAGCACAAAGAATATGAAATGATCAAGAAAAAGAAAGCCTCTAATCAAAATGCTCGAAGTGTTAACTTCATGCTTAAATTAAACTACGGTGCAAGTGCTGTAGGTGCAAGTGGGACTGGCGAATTCAAGTTCAAAGACCAAGACCAATCACTACTTGAAGAAAAAGCAGCTGTCTTTAAGCAAAAAACTAGCACAATCGGAATCAGCTACTCTTTACTTAAAAGAGCTAAAACTGCTCCAGTATTCAGCAATCCTTTTAAAGAAGAAGTTGAATCTAAGTCTGTTATCCAAAAAAGACTTATGGCTTCCGAGGTTCACAGAGACGGTTCTGCTGTAATCGGCGTTGTATCAGCACACACAACTGGCGCTGCTGATTCTGAAATTGAAGTCACATTTACTTCTGATTCCAACGGTAACGAAAGACACGTTGAGTATGGTGACAAGCTTGTAATTAAAGCATCTGCGGACGGTTCTGACTCAGTAAGTGGACTTGTTGTAACAGTTACGGACAAAGTACGTGAAACAAATACAATCAAAGGAACAATCAGCGCGGCTGTTGCTGCTGACGAGCTTGATGGTGGAGTTGTCTTTAGACAAGCAGACACTACTGATTTTGTTGGAAACGCCGACTTTAAAGCTTGTCTTGATGCAAACGCCTCTGGCGCAGGCGTGGCGATAGATCAAGTTTCATTGAACCTTGTTGGATTTGAGTCTCTTTATTCTGCTGACGGAAGAAAAGTTCACGAAATCACAATGAGTGGAATTACTGCTGGTACTGAGTACGACAATGCTGGAGCTTTGATCGATCTTGACTCCCTTTACGGAGCCCTTGACAAAGTTAAAATCCGTAACGGCCGATCGGCTGCTAAGTGGACTCAACTTCTTGCTGCAAACGAAACTCTTCGTTCAATCATTGACGGACAAGAAACTGACCGTAGACTTGTGTCTCCTACTGACAATTCACGCGGTTTCAGTGGATTTAGTTATGTTCATGACAACAGCAAGTTGGAAATGGGCACTACTGAGTATGTTTTTGCTGACAGAATCTGGTCAATTCCTGAAGGTGAAGGTGTTTGCGAGATGTGGGGTAAAGACTTCGAAGAAGTTGAAATCGGCGGACAAAGAGAGTTTATGGCTCTTTCTGGCGGTGAGCGTGTCGCAGGAATGCGTAAGTACTTCTGTGGATACTGCACTTACTTGTCACGAAGACCGTCATTGGTCCTCAAAATCAAAAACTTCACAGTTTAATCACAATAGCACAGGGCTGGCATCTGTCAGCCCTGATGCGTCATGGACTCGTTGCATTGTCACACTCCACGAGTCCCACAACCTAAAAGGATATAATCATGTCAATTAGAAAATCCCCTACAAAAAGAATACGCTTTCGCAAAGAATCAGCCATGAATCGTCACGACTCGGCGATGGAACAGGCAATGATGGAACTAGACATTGAGTCTGTTGCAAACAATGATACGCTTGATTTGTCTGAGCGAAAAGTACTTCCTAAGCAAGTTGTTGCGACTGGCACTGGTGCTAGTACTGTAACACTTCCTCCTGCTTCTAAGTTTAAAGAAGTGCCTGTGGTTGTTATTACTGACGCTGCTGCTAGTTGCACTGTCGGTGGCGTAGCTGTCGGTGTTGACAGAGTTTCTGTTATTTATAGCAACGGTACTAGTTATGTAGAACTATATACTACTGCTAAAGTTAGTATAACACCTTAACGCACGAGGGCTCGGCTTCGCTCCGGCCCTCGGTTTCACAGGATAATTCATGGACATACTCGGTAATCTCCAGAAAGTAATATCATTTGTCTTTCGCGCAGGCAAAAGTACTGTCACAATTCAAGGTGCCGCCGATCTTAAAAGCCAAGATCCTGGTAAAGACATCGTAATCAATGTACGAGATGGTGCTCTTGATCAAAATCTTGTTACTGATTCTAGTATCGACACCCTTACAAACAAAACAATTGACAGTGCCAGCAACACAATTACAATTGACGCTGACTTGGCTACTGTATCAAATATTGACGACGACAACATAAGAGCTGGCGGTGTTGGAACGGTCTCTATGGCCGACGACGCAGTAACGAATGATAAGATCGCTACTGACGCTGTTAATGCCGATTCGATTGCAGATAATGCAATCGACACCGCCGCTATACAAAACGGCGCTGTGACCGACGCAAAAATCACAGCCGTTGACTCCACTAAAGCAACCTACAGTAACGTTTCTTCTGGACTTGTTGCGACTAATGTTCAAGCTGCCATTGATGAAGTAGAAGGTAGAGTTGATGCTAGTGAAACAGCTTTATCTGATCACCTGCTTGATGCAATCGATGCTCACGATGCCAGCGCCATATCATTTGATCCCAGCTCAAACAGTCTAACTGCCACGGAGTTACAAACACTCGGTGCTGAGATTGCTACGCGTCTTGATACGGCTGATACAAACATATCAAATAACGACACAGACATAACAAATCTACAAAACGACAAAGCAGATAAATCTACAGCTATTAACACCACAGGCTCGTTGACAGGTGGTGGAGATCTGTCTACTAGTCGTACTCTGGATGTAGCTGATGGCGGTATTGATACAACTGAATTAGCAGACGATTCCGTAACTAAAGAAAAAATTAACCCGGATGTTGCAGGAGTCGGGCTTGGTCAAAACGTTGACGGATCTCTTGAAGTTAATGTAGATGACTCCACTATCGAAACTAATGTAGACACTCTTAGAGTAAAATCCTCTGGTATTACTGCTAATGAGTTGGCTAACGATTCTGTAGACGCAGCAGCTATTCAGACAGACGCAGTTACTACAGATAAGATTCTAAACAGTAATGTAACTGGAGATAAAATAGCATCTAATGCAATCACGGTGGCTAAGATTGCAGACGGCGCCATTAGTGATGCTAAAGTAAATGATGTAGGCGCTAACAAAATTACTGGATCATTTCCTGAGTTTTATCTAGACTCTGGCAGCACAGCGATTGTGGCAAATGTAATAACCTTACCAGCCGACGCTTCTCATTTTACGGTTACTGGTGGAGGCCCTCTTAATAACATTACCTCAGTAGGTTCTCTGACAGACCGGTATTTCCAACTTCAGAACACCTCTGGCGGTGCTATAAGCATCACCAACGGCAGTGGTATAATCACTGGTACTGGTGCTAACCTGACTTGGGAAGACGAAGCAACACTTATATTCTACAACAATGGCACAGACAATGTTATTTGCGGCGGTTCTGGTTCAGGTACAGGCGGCGGTATTGCCACAGTATTTGTAACACACTCCACGATTCCTGCAACACTGGAAGTAGACAAAAGATACCTAGTAGACATCAGCGGTGGAAACGCGACAGCGTCCATGCCTGCATCTAGTGCGCTGAATGACGGCAAGGTTATCGAAGTATGGCCCGTAAACAATCCAGGCGGCGGGACAGTTACGCTCAATGCTGCGGCAAGCCATAATTTTAACGACCCAGATCTAGGCAGCGATAGTCAATACATACTCGATGTTGGCAGCGCGGAATTTGTGATCAGGGATACGGGCGATTTGTATGAGGTGAGGGATGCTTATTGGTCTGCTGGATTTGATATAAACTTTGAAGGGCCTGGTACAATTCCATTAGGATCTATTATTCCTGTAGTTGATGCTTACAGTAATGTAACCGTTCCAGCTAGTGGTGTTGTAGATTCTAGGGGTTTTCAATACTGCGATGGTGCTGCGTTGTCTGGTGAAAGTCTATTAGGAACTGGATTAAGTGGAAATACTCCTAACCTAACTGATGGTAGATTTTTGCGTGGTTCTACTGTATCCGGCACAACAGGAGGTAATTCTAGTATTTCCCTATCTGTTAACAACATACCAGCACACACTCACACAATGAATCACGGCCATGCTGATACATTTAGTACCGGAGTTAATTCTGTTAACCACACCCATAATATAGTGTTTTCTAGAGTCGGGATTAATTCAGGGGGAGGAGGCACTACGTATGAAGTTTTATTAGGACGAAGCGTTTATCCAGCACTTAACACAAGAACAGAAACTACAAACACAGTGTCTGCTACCCACACTCACGCAATTAACGGATCTGTAACAGACTTTACAGGATCTACAGATAGTACTGGAAGCGGGACAGCCTTCAGTATTGAACCTCAGTATCTTAATGTTAAATACCTAATTAGAGTTAAGTAATGGAATATAAATTTACATATAGACGTAGATTTTTTTGGAAGACCTTAGTTGTAGAAGGCCATAGATTTGAAAAAGAGACAAATCGTATGGAGCTGTTTTTTAAAGATGGCTCTGTTTTGTCTATTAGTCAGTGGTCAAAGTACGACTTAAAGCTAGGAACTGATTGGGTATTGGCAGTTAAAAAGCAAATGGAAAAAGAAGCAGGACAACCTGTTCCAGTATCTAAAATTGGCTAGCAATGATCCTAACTAACATAACAGACCTAATCTTCTACCGCACAGACAAACGGTTCAAAGAACTGTGCGACAGAGAAGATCAGATACACCGACTCCTGAAATCCCTAGAGCTTGAAAAGCTTAAGCTGGAGAGAGAGTTGCTTGATATAGAGATAGCACAGCACGAGTTAGAGCGCAATATTGTAGCTGATATAATGAAAAGGAAGGGTTAACTTGCACAAAACTTGTAACAAATGCAAACAAGGAAAACCTTTAAATAACTTCCATAAAATGAAATCTAGTAAAGATGGATTTCAATTTACTTGTAAAAGTTGTCAAAAAGTAGCTAGAAGAACAAGACTAAACGTTTCTAATTTTACTAGAGACTTGCATAAGGATAATACAGGTAGAGTTTGTGGAAGTTGTAAAACGTATAAACTTTACTCAGAATACTACAAGGCAAGTGGGTCTGATTCCTATAGATCAATCTGCAAAGTTTGTTTCTCAAATAAGACTAAAGCGCGCAGAAAAATAGATAGCGATCGTATGAAAGAAATATCTAGAAAAAGTTACGAAAAGTGCAAACACAGATACAAAGAAAGAGAAAAACGATATTATCAAGAAAACAAGGAAGCTTATAAGGCTAGGCAAGAAAGATACATGAACTGTCCAAATTACAGAAAAAATAAACGTGAAAAACACAGAATTTGGGAATTGTCTAATTGGGACAGAAGACTAGAACAAAAACGTAAAAATAGAAAAACTAGAAGACAGGTTGATGAAGTGTACGTCTTACAAGGCAAGACTAGGTGCCGACTATATTCTATACTCAAAAATAAAGCTGTGAGAAAAAATCAAAACACAATTGATTACTTAGGACTAACTTGGGAACCTTTGTGGAATTATTTGTGTAGTAAGTTCGAAGAAAGTTATGGAATGCCCAGAAGCTGGCTTACTAGTTTGGATTATGAAATAGACCACATAATACCTCTGTCGTTAGCCTCTAGTGAGGAAGACATAAAAACCTTAGCTCACTATACTAATTTACAAATTCTACTAAAAGAAGATAACCGAAACAAGTCTCATTTAATAGGCTGGGACGTAATGGAGTTTAGTATATGTTAAGGCAATCAGATAAACCACAAACAATCAAGACTACTAACCCTCAATCGTCACGACTCGCGGGGTTCACAGACACTACTCTTGAGGATGCGAGCGCATGGAATACAGTAGACGGTGTCAAGCAAGACCGCGGATGGGCCTATGCTGACGGCAGCACGCTTGTTAATACTAGTGGAAAATATGACAGTTATCTAGCTCGTACAGGTAGTTTGGTATTGCCTAGCGGTCCTTTTAGAACTGAATTAATGGATCTCTCCTCTTATATAACTCACAGTGAATCTTGGGATAGTTATAGTGCTGAGGGATATTTTTCAAGCGATTTATCTGGACAGTGGTTCTTAGAGGTTCAAGTTAAAGGCTCAGGCAATGATGATAGGGTTATAGCAAGCTCCTCTCTTACCTTTACTAACATTTTCGTGCAAACCTCTCCCTCTAATGAAAGTGTTGGTGCAGCTGCCGGACAGACTAGTAGTAGAAGTATCCCTGTTCAGGCATATATTAGTAGTAGCAGTTCTATAGTTTTTAGAGCAGGCCCCAATGGAGTAGCTGACACGGCTCGTTACTTTAATGTTTTTGGTAAAATTAAATTATCAGGAAAACCTACAATTCCCAGTTTCGACACTTTTCTCCTAGACTATCCCGTTGTACAACTATACGACTCAATAGCAGCAGGAGCCCTCGGCCTCCCCGAGGCCAGCGACACCCAGAGCGGTATCGTGAGTACGGGCGCACAGACATTCGCAGGTGACAAGACATTCACAGGCAATATTGATGCTGACTCATACACCGGCTTACCTGCTGCCACTCCTACCGCTGATGGGGTAGTTAAAAAGAATAGATGGGGTAAACAAGAACTTGGTGCGCCGGTAACTACCAATGCGACATCTTTTCTTCAATTTGATAATCTTACGGCAGGTCAATTATATAGATTTAGTGGTCATGTAGCTATACATCGGTCCTCGGGATCGGATAACAGCACAAGTTTGGTCAGAGCTAGAGGCACCGCTTTGGACACAAATTATTGGGTAGCTGTGCTAGATCCTGCAAGTGTTGATGAAGTACCAACAACCACTTACTCGGCATTTTCAATAATTTTTGAGGCAGCAGCAAGTGGTTCTATTTATTTAGAAACATTTAGTTTTTCAGCAGGTATTCAAGTTGTAGATGTAGTCTCACTTTTGCCTGCAACTTGGGCACAATTAGAAGAACTGAATAACTACGACGACACAAATCTAGGAAATGATTTTAGTTAATGTCTATCATAACCAACGTAGAGGATCTAATCTTCTACAAAACTAACAAGAAATACCAAGAACTAATCGACAAACTCGAAACCTTGGATCTCAAACTCAAGGAACTAGAGCTAGATAAATTAGGACTTGAAAAGACCAAACTCGAAATCGAGATGGCCTTATATCACCTTGAGCGAGAAATCGCAAGCAGTATTGTGAGAAAGCCTTGACATTAGCCGAGAAATATGATAGGTATTTAACATGGATACCTCAACATCAGGACAAATATGGATTCATCGACACTGCCCATTGCGACAGCCTTTTATTTTCAGGACTCGTTGGATGTGTACCCTCAATCCACATCGACATCGAAGCCGCATTTGACGGCAAATTGTGGCACCGGCG
>Ga0208645_1000789_pt1 | contig 31274 bp, 38 predicted proteins | sample VirMetDEL_Sep_01_FD_184519 | JGI IMG/M metagenome (GOLD analysis project Ga0208645, IMG submission 184519) | Aqueous microbial communities from the Delaware River and Bay under freshwater to marine salinity gradient to study organic matter... | ecosystem: Environmental > Aquatic > Marine >... | reverse complement strand
AAAGTCAAGTAGCAGAATATCCTCGACCGTCTGTGCCAGGATACCGATGAGAGAGTCGATAGGATTGGCTACTGACTCGATGCCGTTCCACGCCACGGAATAGCCCCAGTAGTCACCTGCTGGGATGTTGCGGATGAACGAGACGCCTGACGTAACGTTAGTTACAGTCACAGCTGTGAGGGGCAGACTGATCTGCCACGAACAGATTGGGAAGCGCGGCGCGGATTGATCGAAATAAGCCATGTTATTGCTCCTTATGTTTGCAGTTGTTTTCGTGCCATCGCTTCAGATTAGAAGCTCCGCCAACAACTTGACCACACACAGAACAGACAAACTTGGGTTTCTTCTTGCCTGTATGTGACTCAGACTGCTTACGTTTCGTTTCTTCGCTGTGTGTGTATCCTTTTCTTGCTTCAAACTGCTTGCGAATCGACTCTTTGCTTCGCTTCTTGCCCTTCCAGTAACGAGCGTTGTTTTCAGACATCAGTTGCTTCGTTTCGTCGGTGTGAGTTTTACCGGTAAAGCCAACATGATTTTCGCTAATCTTACGACACGTTTCAGGACCTGGGATGGAGTTATTACCACCGGATTGGCAGTTATAGTAGTCGCTGGAGAGATACGAATCACCAATCCAGAACTCTTCACGTTCGTTACACCATGCAACACGTTGTTCTCTTGTCAGACCAGACGGTCCAACTTCAAGAGCATCGATACGAAAAGCCTTGTGTCCGTATTTGGCAGCAGCGCTACGGAGATGAGGGTTCTTGTGATTGCCGTTCTTCAAAGCCCTCCGATGACCGCTCCACCTGCTCTTGAACGATGTCACCGTCTGTCCGATGTACATCTTCCCGGTGACGATGTTCGTGATACCGTAGATCCCGTAGTTTTGCTTGTCGAAGTTCTGGGTCATGGTGTGTGTTCTCGATGATTCGGTTGGTTCTCTTCAGGGTTCTAAGATAAGCCGATTTGGACATGATTTCAGCTTCTCTCCATGGCACGGCGGTTAGCTTCTTCTACGTCTCTGTAGGCTGCTCGTCTGTCACCGACGAAGCCGAAACTGACCGTCGGATTCACGATTGTCTGTGAAGGTCCTTGAACTGTTTGTCTTGGTGTGGCTCCAGCACCTCCGCCACCGCCTCCACCACCGCTGATTCTGTTGGCTGCAGCGATCATGGCACCACCACCTGCAACCTGAAGAGCGCCGATTGGATTGAGAGCGATGAGGTTACCAGTACCCTTACCGATGAGAGCAGCACCTTCAGCTCTTAGGATTGCTGCTGCGGTGTCCTTAGCCACCTTCTTGCGATTCTCAGCTTCCTTGAAGTTCATGCTAGCCAGAGCACCAGCTGCACCACCCAGGATTCGATTGGCTTCTGCTGCGCGCTGTTCTCTTATTGCAAGAGCTTCAGCTTCTTTGGCCAGCTCTTTCTGTCTGAACTCGTCCTTGATCGCCATGTCTCTCTCAGCGATCTGACGCGTCAGCTCGAGCTGCTTCTCACCAGCGATCCTCTGGGCCTCTAGTTGTTCTTCTACCCAACGACGCTGCTCATCTTTGGCTTCTTGTTCTTGAGCAACTCGTTGTGCTTTCTCTTCTTCAGCAAAGTCCTGAAGCGCTCGTAGCTTGGCCTCTTGTTGTGCTGCAAGACCACGTTTCATGATCTCTCTGGCAAGATCGCTACTTCGACCACCTCCACCTCGACCGGTTCGTCCTGCGCCAACAGCAGCAGTAGGTGGTAGTTCTGGGCCGAACATGGGTGCATCTTCTGCGTAGATAGCACCTCTAGTAGCTGCTTGAGTTGTTTTACCAACCATCCGATCAGATTCAGCAAACAGGTCTCTCAGTTCCTGCCTGAAGTTTCTGATGACTACCCGTCCAGGATTGAGCAGATCAAGGAATCTGCTGTAGGTAGTACGAACTCTTGAGATAGAATCTTGGTGGTTTTGGATGTGCTCGATGCCTTCCGCCAAGAGATTGATGAAGTCTGTGGTGACAGAGATGGCATCTCTTGTTTCCTGGGCTAGATAGCCTTGTTCATCGCCAACAACACGAACGAGATTAGCGAAAGATTGGAGTAGTCTTTCACCAGTTCCATCACCGAAGACCGATCTGCCGAACGATTCGCTTGTCCTGTTGATCCTCTCTTCCAGAATCTCTTGTTGCCGGATGAGGTCATCGTTGGTTGCAGCATATGCGTCAAACGATGCTTTGAGTCCGCTGAGGGCTATACGAGCACCGTTGATAGCTGCTTCGATCGTAAGAAACGATAGAGCGAATCCTTTGACGGAATCGGCCATGTGTTGACCAACTCTATCAGTTCGCTCAATCTCATCGCCCAGCTGTCTGAAGTCACGACTGGTTTGATTTACTTCACGCTGGATGTTGTTGAGGCCTTGCTCGTCAGCTACTACTCTGATGTTGGCTGTGTTGTCTGCCATGCGAATCTCCTCTGTGCATCATCATCTAGCTAACGACGTCGATTATTGGGAGAGCCGAAGATCTCAGCCACCTTTTCAGCGTGTGCCTCTTTCTGCTCCTGATGGAATCTCTCTTCGATGAGGATCTGGTTGCACGTGTACCAGTCTGCGTCGACAAGATCATCCAACGTCATGAAGCCGTCCCTGATGAGATTGACGTACTGGTAACACGACTCGAGATATGTCCAGTCGTTGTTCATCCGCGGGCAATCGCACGTCTTGCCACAACCAGTTGCTTCTCGCTTCATCGAGGACCACGAGCGACAGTCCTTGTCTGGTTCCGACACGAACTTTGCGAAAGCCCTCAGCTTTTTGGGTCGACGACTTCCTTGCTCTTGTTGTAGGCCACGATAGCGTTGATCAGGAACTCGGTGCCACAAGCCACGAACAGTTCCTTCTTCTCGTCAGCAGCCTCTGGGAGTTCGACATCATCGACACCTTCCCAGCTCACCACGATGTCAGCGAGAACGCCAGCGTAGAGCTCAACGAAGTCTTCTGTGGCAGTCCATCGATCACCGTGCTTTTCCTGTAGTCGAGAGATCGTGTTGTTGATGAGCATCTCGATCTTCGCCGACATGCGCTGCACAACCAGCTTCACGATGACGTTTTCTACCTCGAACTCAATCGTATCTCGCTTGTGGATTTGGAATCCCATAGCACCTCCTTGTCTGTGCGCTAATCATAAGTAGAGCGTTCAAGATGTTTCTCGTAGATATACTCTCAGTCGTCCTCTAAACGATTCGAGGCCTCAACCCACATGTTACTGCAGGAAGAGGCCTCGGATGTCTCAGAACGCGTCTGATTAGCTGTGGTTAATAACCAGGACCGGACCACCTTGCGTGCCAGGGTCACGAACAACCACGGCCTCGATCTCGTAGGTGACGTAACCGCCCGCGTCTCCCCAGTTGACTCCGGTGTATTGAAGCTTGTCGATGTTGATCGTCATCGTGTTGGGTTTCGCATCACCTGTGTCCAGGATCACCTGTAGGGACATCTCGCTACCATCACGGAACGCCTGCCAGAATCCTTCGAAGACTGCAGGACCCAGGCCGTTATTCTCGTCTGAGGCGCCGATCGTGAAGCTGATCGTCTGGTTGGTGTTGTGCAGGACAGGAGAGATGCCGAAACCGTACTGCTGGGTAGGATCGGTGTTCTCAGGCGTCTCTGAGTTGTAGTTGATCGTGATGCCGTTGAGCGTCACAACTTCAGCAGGGTCACCACCAGAGTCGGCCAGGGTAGCTGTGATAGCGCGAACCACATAGGGCTTGCACGAGACCAGAGAATCGTAGCTCGTGGGCAGAAGAGGATCAGCCGTATCCATCCAGTCTGTTTCGCTGTCGAGAGTTCCAACGAAGGAGAAGTTGGCGATGGCTCTCTCACCGGAGTTGAGCACGAGTTCAAGACCAGACGTACAACCACAGAATCTGTTCTGGAAGGCTACTGCACCGGAGTTATCCGCCAGGTAGTTGTAGATCGTCATCGTGCCAGGGTCAGACGTGCCACCTGAGTTGATGTTGGGTGCCGTGGCGTTGACAGGTGACCTGTTGGTAGGCACGAACGTGGTGTCGTCGTTGAGAGCATCATCAGACGCCCTAAGGCCGGCAGAAAGAAGAAGATTCGTGAAGTAAGAATCTGGGCTGCCACCAGGATTGGAGATGTCGTGGATCTCCGTGCTCAGGGTTGCAGTCACACCTCTCGAGCCAGGAACCCTGCACATCCCTCCCGAAAATCCATCAAGTACCGCAGAACGGTCGATGATACCAGTTCCTCTGTCGATGGTGAACGAGAACTCTGTTGCTGGGACTAGTTGAGCGTTGGCAGCTGTTTCAGGCGTGCCGATGGTCGATTCAGGAGCAATAGCTACTCTACGGCCCTTTGAAGCGAAGGGGATTCTAGTTGATGCCATGAGACCTCTGGAAGGAGTTATATGTCGTCATACCATCTAGCTCTGGCGCTTCAACGGATAGCGGTCATCGGGTTCAAGGGCTTCGACTGTCACATCTAACCCAGGCTCATCTCTCTTCAGCTTCGTCACATAGAGCTCAACAATCTGGGAATCATCAAGATAGACGATATCGTTGAGGGCGTCACAGATCGTCTTGGGATAGTTCTGGCAGTCCCTGATTCGTCTATCCTTGAACCACAACTGGATGGTCATCTTGACTGGGCCGACTATTGGATCACCATGAAAGACATCTCTAGCTGCCTCTCTAATCCTGCTCTCGTAGTCCTTGTACTTGGCTGGGATGAAAGCACGTCCTTTGCCAAAGTTCAAGTTATTCGACTTCGATAGAGGCTGTCCGTCTACTGAGAACTGGATCTTCATCACATCTCCTTGATCAGCTGCCAGTCTGTGCCCTGGAAGGTGATGGTGACTACTTCACCGTTCCAGAGAAACTTGTTCTCACCTATGCAGAGCATGAACGAACCTCTAGGCTGTCGTTGTTCCTCGTACCACACCGAACCGTTGTCTGAGATGTTCTTCTTGACGAGAACGTGAGCAAGAGTAGTCTGGATCAGATCACCAGGTTTTGGTCTCTTGAGTTTGACAGGTGTCGTTGTCAACGATTCTACTGCTATGCCTCGGTATGTGCTCTTCATGCTATCCTCCAGTCCACATCTATTAGATATGTTGCTGGAAGATAAAGTCGTAGAGAAAACTGACAAAGGACGCCGTGGCCCCATGCCACGACGCCCCAGATGTCAGGACTACCAAAGGTAACACATCCTGTGATAGCAATCGAAAGCCCTCTCACCCAGCCCAACCCGTCGGAGAACCAACAGCTGGGTGAGAGGGGGAATCAGATCCTACCCGACTGAGATGGATTTGTTAGGATCTGGTTCGATGCTGGGATCTCTCCAGAACTTGCGTCCTTGATTCTCCCAGGTAGTTCGCTCTTCTTTGCGACGCTGGTATCTCAGGTAGCGATCCAGCTGTGCAAGTCGAGCAAGCTCTTGACGATGGTGTCTGTTAGGGTCTCTCTTCATGGTCACATCATATGAGCTAGAGATGAGTTGTTCACCTCACAATACTACATATGCAGTTCAAAGGCGTTTCCGTAGGATGTTTGGTGATTTTTTGATACATGTCTGGTGACATGTTGTCTGGCTTTCGCCAAGCAACACAGGGTGATGATGATTTCAGGTAGGGACTAAGATCGACAATCCACCGAACGTGGCATCCTAGTTTACAGCTTCTTCCTGGACGCTGCTACCTTCTGTCTCAGAGAGACACCCAACAAGACAGTAACAATCCCGGCATGACCCACAACTCCTCATCGAGCATCCCTCGTCGAGGCCAAGTTGATGATTGTTCCTGTAGATGTTCAACTTCGTTCATCCATCTTTCGGCCTCCGCTCCTAGTCTGTCTTCGCTGGGGTGCCAGCTAACAGAGTCGGGGTTGGAGGACTCTATCCCATCGGGCAACGGACGTTTCATCCGCTGACAGTATTAGATATACTTCTCAACACCCAACTTTACACGACTTCGGTATACCTTCGCAACTTTTTTTCTTGGAAGACGACCGGATAGCATATCTAACCTAAGGAGGACACAACCATGCAGTACCTATTCGCCCATCATCAGAAATCTCTCGCACGCAACAGCTACTCGACCGTCATCTTCACACAGACAAAGGAAGAACTGGATGAGGTGATGCAACTCGCCTTCGCAGGTGAACTGCCACCGTATGCCCAGAAACTATTCCTAGCTGGCAGTTGGATGACTGGTTCCTGCAACGAACTAGGGGCAGATTTGTTCCGGTTATCCATAGATTGCCACCAGAGCTACAGATACGAGGCTTCAGTAGTTGCCGTAGAACCTGAACATGTAGCGCCTTAGAACGCGTCTGGTGAGTTCGTTGTAAATCTGGTATCGCCAGTATATACTGTTGATGTGGTGCAGGGGATGGCCTCCTGTCGCCCGCCATCCCCCGACAAGGAGTAATCATGTCTGTCCCCTGCACCGCCACATCGTGTGGAATCTACCAGATCACCAACAAGCTTACCGGGCGTCGTTACATCGGCCAAACCGTTCGAACGTTTGAAGAGCGGTGGAAAGGACTGAAGAATCAAGGTCGACACGGGAATCGAGAACTTCGAGCCGACTGGCACGAGCTTGGTCCAGAGGCTTTCGAGTTCGAGGTACTTGAGGTGTGTCCTGGTAATCTTTCAGGGACTGAACGTTACTCGTGGTGCAACGAGCAAGAGATCGCCTACATCGGAGATGACTGGCGCCTCGATGATCTCTACAACGACGGGCCTGGTGGTGGAAATTATCCGCGTACCGAAGAAACGTGTCGCAAGATGTCTAAGGCACACACCGGCAAGACGATCACCGAAGAGCATAAGCGCAATATCTCTGAGAACCATGTCGGCATGACTGGCAAGAAGCATACCGAAGAAGCACGTCGCAAGATGTCTGAGGCAAACAAGGCATCTGACTACTGCAGAAATCGCCCCCGGAAAACGTGCCCATGGTGCGGTAAGACTGCTGCCGTGAACATGTTCGCGCGCTGGCACGGTGACCGTTGCAAGCACCGTCCTTAAGGTGTCACCGTCCAGATGATCCGGTAGCTTGTGGGGGTTCCGGTGTCGCTATTGATAATTGTGACCGTGTGTTCTGCGCCATCAGAAACCCCAATAGTTCCAAGAGGCACAGAAGCAACACCGCCGGCCACAGCAACTTGGGTTCTTGACAGCGTGTTCTGTTGGACGACATAGACGATGCTCGTGTCTGGATTGTTGGTGGTGTAGTCGATGCTCGTGGCAGCACCCAGATCACCAGCCGTGATGCTCAGCGGTGAATCTGTGTTGGGTGTCACCGTACCGAGAGCAACAGCCAGGTCTGTGGCCACGGTCGATGTGGTGGGCTCGTACTTGCTAGGCAGCCAAGGCTTGTTCGGCATGCCATCAACAATCGACTTCGGGTCGTACTGGTAGTTGACACGGATGCTAGCTTCCAACTGCACACCGAACGTCACCAGAGCGATCCTGTTAGCCTGCAGAGGTAGGATATTGGCAGCAGACACCGACACAAGATTTGTGTTATAGCACACGCATCCTGTGGTGTCCTGGGAGTTATCGGGTAGATGGGCTTCCAGAACTTGCTCGGCTGCTATAGCCAGTTGTTTTGCCTGGCGAGAAGAATAATCAACGTCACCAACATCAGAAGCAACAGTTGCGAGGATGTCATAGGTTACCTTCAGGTCTCGGGTTGAGACAACATCATCCTCAGTCGGCGTTGATGCAGAAGCACGAACTACCAGAGCTGGGAAGGTGTCGAAGACGTTACCGCCTGCCGACTCAAAGGGAACTGCATCAACGCCGACGAACGTCTTCAGAGGCACAGGAATAGCCTCTGGGCCTGTCAGGCTGTTGGCGGTATTGTATGCTGCAACCACGCCACCTAGATACGTGCTCAAGATCCAAGAGATTTTGTTGTCTAGGTACGCTTCCGCGTCGAGAAGATTTTTCGTTGGCATGATCTAGCTCCAGTTGAGTTTTCCTTTCTTTCGTAGCACCGCACCGACTGCTGATGCCATGTCGCCTTCAGCTTCGTCTGTGATCCCGTAGAACCGGTACAGAGAGTTCACATACTGGGCGTAGAACACCGAAGAGTCGAACACGAGAAGATTCGGTCCGACACGGCGAACCCTCAGTCTCATCTCGTTACGCAGAGAATCACGCAGGTTGCCTGTCTGGACAAGAGTTTTTCCGTTCCAATCAGAACCGATGGCCCGGCCCTTTGTCACCCAGATGTCGCCGAAGTTGTCGGCCATGATTGTTCTCAGCTCTTCAACGAACGTGTCATCGTCTGCGATGTCCTTGACCATGTTGAGATCATGCTCGAGGTCATCGACAAGTTCGACGAGTTCGGTGTAGTCGATAGAGAACATCTGGGCACCTTACAGGCTATTGCCGATGACTAGTTTGCCAAGGGTGGAAGCCACGAACCGTTCGTTGTCCTGGATATCATCGTAGTCAAGGTACTTGAGCCTCTCAGGCCCCTGGTTAGCAGACCTGGCAGCCACACGATCCGGATGCTTCCTGATGTTGTCAAGCAGCTTGTCATGAAGCCCCATGTAGTAGAGGCCGGCTTCCGGTGCTCCCCTATTCTTCGCGGTCAGCACGTCAGCAACAGCACGGTAGATCAGAGCCCTCTTGTAGAGCAAGAACATCCTGTCCGTGGGGTCCGTCAGTCCCTGCAGGTTGATGCCGGTGGCTTCACCTTCCAGGTCAAGTTCGGCCGCAGCGTACTCGATGAGGTTCTGCACCTCTGCCGTGCTGGGCGAGGTAGAGCTCGTGATTGTCAGATTGGTGACTACTTCCTGCAGATCAGTCGGTGTCACGCCAAAGGTGTTAGGTGCTGCCATATCAGGCCTCCGCTATGAGATAGTTGTTTTCGTTGACACCGTTCATGTAGTACTGGGACAGACGAATCATAGCACACAACTGCATGTTCAGAACGACATCGTGTTCCATCTCTTCCATGGTGAGCTCAACGAACTCTTCCCATGCCATGTCGCTGTGTGTCTCGATCTCCATCAGACCACCCGGTATTTGCGCCAGTAGAGCATAGTCACCGTGTCGCCCTCAGACGCGTCGATGTCTCCGTCTATGGTATCAGTCTCGGGAACGTCACCCGCGTCACCAGCGTCGTCTGGCATGTCCTCAGGTGATTCACAGAACGCATCTACTAGTTTGCCAGGCAGGGGGAAACAGAACGGGCCCAGTTCGAACGCCTTGACGCAGACATCAAGACCACGATCTTCATCAGTCGACCAACAACGCAGGGTAGCACCACCACGGATGCGCTCACCTTCACCTTCGATAGTCAGCTCTTCACCAGGCTTGAGCTCACCGCTAACGCTCTGGACACGAGCACAAGAGTTCTGCGCCAGGATGCTCATGGTAGAGATGATGATGGCGATCAGCGTCGTCATGTATCTAAAGTTCTCTTTTGTCAGTCTCATAGCTGCTCCTTGATTTCGTTGATGTGCTCTCGGATGCCGTCGACCTCGTCCCAGAGTTCGTCGATCTCATCCTCGAGATATTCGATGTCGTCTTCGAACTGATCGGTGGCGTCTTCTTCAGCGAGCATGCGACGCTCCATATCTTGCCTCAGTTCTCGTATCTCGATGGCGACGTTGTTACTGGTGAACAAGTCACCCGTCTGTCCGCCCATCATCACGAAGAACATGAGATAGAGCATGGGATTGCGGGAGATCTCAGCCTTCACCGTCTCAACGCTTGTTGTGTTGCTCATGGCGTACCTCCTTGAACATCAGGCGGCCACAGATAGTCGTACGTGCCAGATGACGTCTGATCGCCAAAGACGACCTTGGTTGAATCGGCATAGACAACGATTGTCCATGGGTAGGGATCAGACACCTCGATTGTCATCAGATTCTGGGGTTCGATGGACCCAGCTGTGAGCAGCAGAGGATAGGCCATGCCCATGGGCGTTGTGGCTGTTGCATCCACACCGTCGATCTTGATTGTCTGCCAGGATGGATCTAGCCACATGGTGTACTCCGTCTCTTGATTCGTGCTACTAGTCATCTTGGATTGTACTCCACCCATATTGTGGCCTGGTGGGAGTCGTCCGGGACGGCCTATACTGACAACTTCTTGGCATACCCTTCTACTAGAAATCATGGTGGTGCCTTTTTGCTTGCAGAAGCTGAAGCCGAAGATCTTACTCATCGGGATCCTCCATGTTCTTGAAGAAGTAGTTCTTGATCTCGTGCTTCTCGATGGGCTCGCAAGGAGGGTCAAGAGGTTCCTGGGATCTCACGAGAAACACAGGCTTGCCGTTACAGATGCCAACGACAGCAGTATTGATGTGATCCACGAGCTCTGGATTGTCACCGAGTTCATAGATTGGTAGCGTGTAGTAGAGGATAGGCCCCCTAGTTCCGTCATAGGTCATGTTCGTACCCCGGCGTTATAGAGGTCGGTGATTTCAGTCGGTGTCAGCGTCCTGTTCATCAGCAGGAACTCATCCACAGAACCATCGAGGGTGTTTCTGTTGTAGAACGATCCACCGTCGAAAGTCGATGTTCCACGGTTACCGATGGTGATGTCACCGTTGGATGGATTGGCAGACGTCTGGTTGAACGGATCAGAGACAGCCAGTTGGCCGTTGATCCAGATTTCGATGCCAGACACAACGTCCCTGTTGATGACGACGTGGTTCCAGGTGTCACGCTGAAGCAGGAACTCTGGATTGGTGTTGCGGAATCCTGTGCCAGCACCGAAAGGCGTCGAGCCGTGATAGGGCTGGTAGACGACAGCACCATCCACACCGTAAGCAGAGATGGCAGACGAGAGCAGCACCACGAAGCCCTGGCGGCCACCAAACGGCACGTTGGTATTGCAACAGATGTAACATGTGGAATCGATTCCCGGATAACCAGCGTCGCCTGGGTAGGTCTGAGGACGCACCCACATGCTGATCGAGTAGTTGTTGCTCTGACCCTGGGAATAGGGGAACGTGCCTAGCGGGTAACCGATGCCCTGATTGACACCATCCAGCTCGATGCCCCACCCGTCGATGCCCTCGGACTGCAGCGTCGGTGCGTTGATGGGCAGAGGATTGACGTAGGTGGAGAAGTTGTGGATGACCGAAGACCCTGGAGCATCATCGCAGTTGAGGTAGATCTCGATGTCAGTAGCAGGTCCTGAGTTCGAGATGTTCTGAACGACGTTGTGTTCGTAGTCAAACTTGATCTGCGGATTGGCACCGTCGTAGACAGGCGAGTAAGAGAAGCATATTCCCTGCACACCAGCAACCGGTGGCACGTAGATGTCTGGGGCGTTCTCCTTGGTGAAAGGACCGACGGTGATTCCCTCTTCCAGACCGACGTGGAAACCAGACGTTGTGTCCGTAGAATCCGGAGGAACAACGTAGATGCTGTAGTCGGCAGGAGCAGCTGTGTTCTGGCGCATGAACACGTTGAAGTAGGCAGGCGTGTCACCGTCCCAGTAGTTCTGCTCTTTGAAGGGCTTGATTCTTGTGGGATTGGTGTTGTCAGCGCACCTGAACGTTCCTTCAACGACAGATAACGACTTGGTGCGACGGTTGAGAGTAGGACCGAACGAGCGCACCTGGCTGTAGGTCACATCGAGCGTGCAGTTACCACCGCCTGCAGTTTCTGGATTGATCTGCAGTCCGTCGAACTCACCGAAGATCGGGCCGAGCGTGATGTCATCACCAGGACGAACAGCGATGCCCCCAACCGGAGCGATGTTGAAGAAGGTGAAGTTGTAGTACGACGCACCAGCAGGCGAGATGAACACCGTGTCCGTTGAGCCGGTGTCGCTGTGGATGTTGATGTAGTACGGAGCACCAACGATCGCAGGCGGCGTCAGAGCAACAGGTAGGCCTGCTGTGACAATCTGCGTGTTGGGCAGCTGTTGGACGTTCGAGACCTTCATCAAAGCCCCCTTAGACGCCTTCTGAGAGCACGCTCAGGAAAGACACATCAGCATCGCCGGCAGCTGTGAAGTAGAGCTCGAGCACACCATCGGCGTTGTCCAGCGTGAAAGGTCCAGCGACAATATCTTCACCGGCAGCAGCGTGGATGCCTGAACGCGTCTCACCAATCCTGACCAGATACACAGCTGTGCCAGTCGTCTTGTGGATGGCGATGAAGAACGGCACCTGACGCAGAGGACCAGGAAGGAAAGCAGGACCGAAGTCGAGGGATTCTGCACCACCGCCGCCAGCATGTGAGACGACCTGGACTGGGGAGAGTTGAACGTTGTAGGACATGAGAGCCTCGTGGAAGGGTTCATCACCATCTAGCTGGATGATGCCCCATGCTTCGTCTTGATCAAAACAAAGAAAGGGCTCGGGGCCGAAGCCCCGAGCCCCTCTCGTCATCTCCGTGGAGATTAGCTGAAGGCGATCAGTCGGCCAGCAGTACCGTCGGTCACCTCGACCGTGTAGTAGGCGTCAGCCGTGACCGCAACACCCGGAACCTGCGGATACGCAAGCTCGTGCGTGCGGAACTCAGCCAGGTCACCACGACGCGCGAAGGTCGTCATCGCACCACCGCGGGGATCGCAGTAAGCCAGGACGCCGTTCGACGTGCCGACACCGGTCTGGAACGGGTAGGTCGGAGTACCAGCCGCGCCGATGAGCGTACGGTCGGCAACCACCAGCTCGAGGCCAAGGACCGTCGAGAAGTAGGTGTGCGTCGCGTCAGCAGGCATCGCGCCCAGACGACGGAACGTACCACCGTTGTCACCACCGATGGCCGGCTGACCGAACACCTGGTCGTTCTGGCGGAGGAAGCGGAAGGCTTCGCCGTTCACCAGCAGGCGGTTCGGACGCTTGCCCGAGGCGAGGTGGATGTTCTCGATCTCGTCGAGGAACGCGTTGGTGATGTCCGTCGCCGGCAGCGAGATGGCGATACCAGCACCAGCCGGAAGACCAGCCGCAGCCGTCGCGAACTCAGCCGAGAAGAAGTCCAGGATCTGGTTCGAGCACGCTTCCATCGCGTCCTTCGCCAGGTCGAGCACCGCGTTCTGGTCTTCGAGAGACGCAGCAACAGCTTCCGGAATCACGAAGCCCTTGGAGCTGTGACGGGAAGTCTGGACAGACACGGTGTCGTAGCCGAGGTTGTCGGACACGTAATCCGAGTAGTCGCCGGTGCGAGTACCCTGAGCAGAGTCACGCAGGTCGAGACGCTTGTCGGACGTGAGGATCTGGAAGTTACCAGAGCCGAGCATCGGGTTGACCTCGGCAATACGAAGGCCAGCAGGCATCTTGGACGGGTCGTTGGTACGATCAGCCCAGAGACCCTCGATGGCCACAAGCAGGTTGTCAGTAGAAAGAGCCATGTGTTTTCTCCTTGAGAGTTATGGGTGATTAGACCTGACGGGTGCCAGTATAGGGACCGATGTTGATGTAGCCTTCGCCACCAGCAGCAACGGTTTCGAGAGAGACGCCAGCAAAGACAGCCGTGTCACCAACGAGAGGCAGGCCACCGATAACAGCAGCCGGGTCAGCGAACTCAACGGAGCCGTCGCCGTCAGCTGCCGAAGCAACAACAACCTGGCCAACAACGAGGCCAGCACCACCGACACCAACGCGGACACGGACCTTACCGTCCGTCTCAACGGTGGCTTCTTCGCCAGTCGCATAGTCTTCGATAGCGACGCCAGCGATCTGGTCGGTGACAGTCGCCGCCGGAAGTCCGCCAGGGGTAACGAGGTCGCCCTTCTGGAGGGGCGCACCAGCAACAATCGTGATTCTCATCTTGTTTTCTCCTAAGAGGTGGGGTTACTTGATCTTGTTGAACGCGTCCTTGAAGCTGATGCCTTCCTTAGCAGCAAGCTCCTTGGCCGCGACAAACGGATTGGGGTTCTCAGGCTGGACCCGGGTGAGGCCAGCCGTCATGCGCTCAGAGTAGAGCGACTTTGACTCGCTAGAACCCGGCGCGATCGAGATCACCTCCAGGAACAGGTCGTTGTCCTTCGCTGCTACGTCGATCAGCTTCTCACGCATCTCCGAGAGGTGGGGACGCGTCTTGAGGGCTTCATCAACGGTCGCGGCAGCTTTCATCGTGGTCAGTTCAGCACGAAGCTCAGAGAGTTCGGTGTGCAGACGAACGTTCTCCTTCATCAGAGATTCGTCTTCCTCTTCCTCCAGCTCCTTCTCTTCCATGGGCAGGATTTCTTCTTCCTCCTCCATCTTCTCTTCTTCACCCTCAGCCATGTCACCGTGTTCCTTGGCCTCGGTTTCATCATCGGCTTCCTCGTCACGATCGATGTCACGAGCTTCAGCTGTGTCACGCTCAATCGTTTCGAGTCGCTTCATGATGTCTTCATGCGACTCTTTGATGGGGGCGAGCATCTCTTCGATCATGCCCTTGAGATCTTCCATGTCCATGTCTTCGTGCTCCTGCAGTAGAGAGTAGGTTCCTTGTGGGTTCAGTTCGAGACTGAAGTAAGATGCAGACATACCATCTAGCTCTTGTTCATCAACGATGGGACGCTGTCTAGTTCTATGTCTGGGGATTGATACCATCGACAGCTCAAGCAGCGCAGCAGGCACCGGGTCGTCACCGGGCTTCCAGTCGTCAGCTCGATAGTTCCAGCCGATTCCAACGCTAGAGTACTTCAGCTTGCCTTCCTCGAACTTCTTCTCCAGATCCTCGTCTAGGTAGAATCCAAGGTAGAGGCCATCGTTGCCTTTCATGATGTCCACGACGCTACCAGACACCTCACCTGTGCGTTCGTGCTCAACAAGGATAGGAACGTCTATCCTGTCGATCCAGTCCTTCAGAGAGCGATACGTTGTCTCGTAGAACTCCTTGTCGCCGAGAGGCAGCATCTTCTCTCCGTCGAAGAGATCGGAGTTGGGCAGCACAGAAGCGAACTTCTTCGTTCTGCCTGCTTTCGAGTACGCTATGGCTGCTGCCTGATTGGGCGGGTAACCCTCAGAGATCAGTTGCCTGATGTTCTGGGAGATTACCTCGTCGGATGATCCTGTCTTCAGGGGCATGTCAAACTCCTAGTTTCTTCTGTTGTTCGTCGGTGAGGATGTCGCGGTCAGTCTTCTTGTAGCCCGCTTTCACAGAGTCTGGATTGCGGAGCATGTCCAGGAACGTGTTGACGCGCGCCATGGACCAACTGTGGCGATTCTGTCCTCTTCGGTGGCTGGAACTGAACGCTCCTGCTCCTCGGCGATACGCTGACTTCAGCATGCCCATGGTAGGCTGCACAGGCCTGTCACCGTGCTTCTCCTTCCAGTCGTTCAGCTTATTTCGCAGGGCAGTTTCCACCTCTTCAGAGATCTCGATGCCACCACGTTGGCCTGATGCTGTGCCTTCTGGATTCTTCTTGCTGCCCTCGATTCGTTCAGACGGCTTGGTCTTCACGATGTCCTGCATCTCCGACTTGTCAGCAACCTCCATCTGACGCGTGATCTTGCTGGCCCATCTCTGTCCAGCATCACCACCCCACAGGAGCCAGGCGATACGGCCAGCAGACGGATAGCCTTCCTCACCAGGAGAGAAGCCCTCGCCTTCCTTGTCGACCTCATGTCGAGCGAAGTAGCTGTTCATGCGCTTGATCGTGTCAGGCGTCATGTTCTTGCCGTTGGAGAGGTCTCTCGCCCTGGCAACACCGACCTCAGTTCCACCACGGCCGAACTCTCGTCTGAGCTCAAGGCCACGGGCTGCAGCAGCCTGCACGCCCTCTGGAGGTGAAAAGTCGATGTGGTCGTATCTGGCCTGCAGATAGGATCTCTCAGCGAGGGTGCTGGCCGATGCCGTAGTCTCGTCGATGAAGTTGTCACCGTCGTATCCGAGGTCTTCGAGAACGCGACGCATGTTTTCATCACCGAACTCTTCCCTCGTGATGATCTCCGACTTGAGCATGTCGAGGACGACAGGGATGTTCTCGTTCTTCTGGTCGGCAACAGCCTCAACGAGCCTGAACTTGGGTGCGTGTCTGGGATCACAGCCTGCAAGACGTGTCATCACCTGCAGCATGCCGGATTCTGGAAGGGTGTCTCCGTTGACCAGACGCAGGAACGAGCGGATGTGATTCTCGAACTTGACAGCATCGTCGACAGCGAACTCCTGACCGAGAGCAAGAGAGCCCACGCCGCTCAGCCCGAGGGTCGTCAGGGTGGAGTCAAGAGCCTGCTTGATCTTCGTGTCGAAGTAGCCAAGCATCTTGTCGTAGTTGTCGATGCCTGGTTGCTGGGCGTTGAGGAAGTCAGGCTTCATGCCCTTGGAAGCGATGAGCGGTGACACGAGACCACCGTAGTACTGCTTCAGATAGTTGGCTGCGATCTCCCAGTCCTCAGTCGTTGCACCCTCTTCCTTCTCGTCAAAGTAGAAGATCCCTGCCTGCATGCGCCTGAGCTGCAGGTAGTTCATCAGGTCTTCTTTCTGTGCCGTGAACAGGGCAACCAGCTTCCTGATGTCTGAGACACCCCAGAAGTTGCCTGGGAACGCCTGACGACCAAACCAGAGGAACTTCTCACCCGGGATGGTGCGAACATCCGTGTCCGTGACAAGATGAACAGCCTTGAGGTGCGTCCTGGTGTCGTCCAGATCAAACCAGTCAACCTGATACGGTGCCACCTTCAGGAACTGAGGCACGTAGGCGTTAGGGCCCTCTTCAGGAACGTAGATCTCCCTCAGAGAGAAGCCGAAGCTGTGCATGTCGTCATAAACGTCTGCGAGGAACGTGTTGACGTTGCAGTAGGGCATCGCGTCCCACATGATCCTCACAGCTTCACATGCGAACACCTCGTCAATCGTCGGATTGTCTGAACGCGGCACGATCTCATATTCGAGATTGGCCACCACGTTCTTGCGGGCATCCATGACGCTGGCGATGATGTCGTGTGCGTAACGAGCCTCGAGATAGACACCACGCTGCGCGTTGGCCTGACCAACAAGAGCCTGGGGTGAGAACGCTCGGTTGGGATCGAAGAAGCCTGCGTTGGTTCCACGGTAGGTGAAACCCTTGGTGTCTCGCTGGGCGTACTCTTCAGCTCGACGAGCAACTGAGAGGTTGATCGCTAGCTTTCTGCCGTCATCCATGTGAGGAATCCTTGGTAGTTGTCATCTTCATCTAGCTATGAAGCGTTGAACATGTTCATGTGACGTCTTTCACCCGAACAGCTCGTCCAGGTCACGCCATGACTTGGGGATGCGCTTGAAGATCTGATAAGGCAAAGCAAACCCGCGTCGGGTGCTAATCTGTTCTGTTAGCCAATCACACAAACTACTCTCGAAGAAGGCCATGATCTCTTGTGCCTCTACATCAGAGCTGACGGTGTATCCATGTGCATGTGATCCACACCCAATCTCGCCATGTGTGTCATAAAACGCAGCAGGCCCGCTTGAATTGTGGATGATGACTTTCGGCTGATCAAACCCAACGGTCTTGGCATCATACCAATAGAAGATACCATCCCTCGTCTGTGCACCTGTGACGGCATGTTTCCACACGCAATCTGATGTTGTTGGTGCTGGGCCCCGTGTTCTATTGAATCGACGGTGATCGTTAGACTTGATGTTCATCTCATAACAATCACCCTGTGTCGCCTCTAGCCAACTGTTGATAATCTCGATCTGCATACGAGAAGATGCTGAAGGCAGAAGACGATGCTCATGTGCAAGATCACCCACAGGCTCACCAGGCCCGCTAATCCACCAATCGACTTCAACGCCAATCTTGAAATACGTGTTCGCAGCACCCCAAGAAACAATCTCTCGAGAGAAGATCAGGTCCTGCGCTTGACGATGTTGTGCTCTCGTAAAGTTCCCCGTGCGCCATCCGCATGGTGTAACGAAAGCAACCCAACCTCCCTCTTGAAGACACGAATACGAGAGCTCAACAAACTTGTGCCAGATCTTGTTTCGTGTTCCAGAACCATGTGAACTCTTGACTGGAGGCTGAAACGGTGGGTTCCCCACCACCACATCGAACTTCATGCGAACAGCTCGTCCAGGTCCACCTCTAAGGTGTTGGCGCACCTGATCCTACGTGTCACCACCTGTTCACCACCTGAAGGCGAACCTGCGGCATCCAGCATGCGCTGACGCGCTTCCTGCACGTTGTCTTCCATGATGTCGACACCGTATGTCGTCTCGAGAGCCTGCAGCGGTGTGGATCCACCAGCAATCTTCCGACGAATCACCTCGACGAGAAAGTTCCCGTTCCCACATGCAGGATCGATGAACGTCTTCTCTGGATCGGTGAAGAGATCCTGCGGCAGATGGTCCAGCATCTCGTTGACAAGGGCTGCAGGCGTGAACACCTCGCCGAGCTTTCTGACTCTCTCTTTCGACTTGACTAGCGTCTCTTCCATGTTATTCCTCTTCTCTTGGCGGCCATGCGAGCAGATCGACTGCTGTGTTGTTGAGCCAACCACAGTATCTCGCATGTGTGTTGATGATGCTTCTCGCGTTCCAGAACGTGTCTCTTAGCAGCTCAGCTTCTTCCTGTGTGTTGACGTAGTAGTACAAGAAGAAACTTGGTCTAGGCGGCATCTCGTTGGTCTCATGAGCCTGCAGGATCTGCACACGTTCTGGGGCGTTGATAAGACGCGACGTCGGCAAGGCAACACGAAGATGCGGCCTGTCTTTCTGATCGTGCTTGAACATGCTACCGACGTTGTTGGTGTCATGTCTTCCTGTCAGATAACGCTCGACTAGCTCACGAACACCTGGTCTTTCCATGTTATGCGGCAGAAATCCGAGGTGTGTCGGTCTACCATCTGTGAATCGCAGGCCATCCGTGCCGTTGACGTCTGCAACAAACCAGGCGGCTGTTGTTCCAACACCATCAAAAGCAGAATATCTGCCATCCGCTAACGATGATGCGTATTTCGCTTCTGCAACGGCTTCCATATCATCGAGCAGATCCCATAGGCGCCAATATCCTCTGAACTTTCTCTTGAACGTTCTTGTCGGCGCGAACCATGCCGACGGGATAATCCAGCAGACGTGCGAACGAGACAACTCGAAAGCCAACTGTGTGAATATCGGCCACAACTTTTCGCTGTGATCCGTCTGTGACTCTTTCGGTTTGTTGAACGGCGGGTTTCCCACCACAACGTCAAACTTCATATGCAGATCTCTTCTACCACCCTGTCAATCCACGCTATCTCTTCTGGGGTGAATCCGAAGAAGGCGTTGATGCGCTCGTCAGGCCACGGCTCAGCCCAATCCAGCCACGGGATGCAGCCGCTGTGACTAGCAGCATGTCTCCCTGTCTTGATGATCGCCAACCAGGCTCGCATGAACTTCGTGCGCACAAGAAAATCAAGAGCGTTCTGCGCTTCGTGTTCCGTCGTGAACGAGACGAACGGCTTGATGTTTCCCTCCTGTCCTCTTTTGAAAGGACGTGATCGATCAGGCTCTGACAAGACAGGTCTATCGTGACGAATCACGCTCCAGTTCGCTGCTATATTTCTCGTGACACCATCCAAGAAGGTGACGAGCTGCAGGTCTCTCTGTCTCATCGGCGGCCCCATGATAACGTCTAGAGAGATGAAGAAATCACCACGGCGCTTATCCATGTGGGGCTTCCAGCGTTCTGCATGCGAATAGACACGTTGAACGATGCTGTGTTCGATCTCGCCACCACCCCACATGTTGACGTGATCAAGATGCTTCAGGCGCTGTTGTGATCTGTCACCTACTAGCCATCCCTCGTTGAGCTTGTATCCAGCAAACTCAAAACGATCGTCGTCGAAGATGATCTCTTCCGTTTCGTCAGGCCCTGCAACAACAATCGCAAGGGGCATCCAGAGAGAGATGTCTTCCCAAACGTTCGGGATGAATCTGACAGATCTGACTCTGGGTGTCAGCTGCTGCCTGAGCTTGACATACTTCTTTCGCAGATGTGCCGTCTTGGTGATCTCTCTCTTGACAACGAGCCAATCACCAGGCTGAACGCTAACGATCCAATCTGCGATCTCAGCAGCGAGCTTCAAGAACTCGATGTGCAGGCCCTGCTTGAACGGTGGGTTTGTGACAACAACATCAAACTTCATCTCGTAGGTCCTCCCTCTTCCTCACACCAGAGAGCATAGGCCTCCTTGACAATCTCTCGTGCCAGCTTGATCTGGGCATGATGTGGGTTGTGGTCCAGGCGGGCTTTGACCATCGTCTGAACTAGTTTCTCGTGCATCTTGGGTGCTAGAGCCTCATCGATGGCGATGCGCAGGCAGTCCAGGAAGACGTGAGCGATGCCCTTGGCGTACCACGAGCCCTTGCAGTCTGGGATGTATTCTGAGATGGCCTGCCAGTCGATGGAGTCAGCCAACAGAGACCAGTCGCCTGTCGTGTCTTGCTGCGGGTCCAGGTCATCAGGCCAATCCGTGATCCATGCGTCTGTGGTCTTCAGGATGAGACGCCAGTACGGGTGCTTCTTGGTGGGCTTTTTGACTTTCGAGACAATCCAGTCTGGGAACTCCTCTCGGGCCCAGTTGAACAGGTCAGCTGATCTCTTCCAGCGCTCAGGTGGGAACTGGTGTTCCTTCTGTCGCCAGCGTCTGGTGCCTATCATCGGTCCTGCGTCCAGCTTGGCGCCTGACACGTAGTTGACGAAGAAGATGCGAGCCACCTGCCAGTAGTAGGCCATGAGCTTGTCCTTCGTCACATCGACGTTCTGCACCGTGACGTTATGCATCTGGGACACACAGTCATCGGACCAGTTCACCTTCGGCTCTTGCGTTCGCAGGTCCATCTTCATGGCTACCACGGATGCTAGCTCCTCGAAGACGGGATGAAGCTGCAGCCACAGGGCATCTCTCAGGGCAGTTGGTGCCACGAGCTTAGGGTTCTTCTTGTCGGTCCTGTCGTAGAGGGCCTGGTACTGCCTGATGAGCGGCACCATCACCTCCTCGTCCCAGAACCGGTTCATCTTCTCGGGTGGACGCTTGTCCTGGCCGTTTATCTTCACCCGCTTGTAGTCTGTCATGTCAGAATCCTCTGAAGTTCGAGCGTCTGCCGAGGTTGTGCATCGGCTGCATGGCCTTGCGAGGTGAGCTAGACGGCACCACCTCCATCACCATCAGCAGAGCTACGGCTGCATCCTGGTGACACATCCTGTTGCCCTGCCTGGTCCTGGGCACCACGAGCTTGCCTGTCTTGTCCTTGCCCAGCCTGTTGATCTGCTGGACCAGTTCCTTCCAGCCAGCACCGGTGATCGCCAGTTTGTTCTCGTCCACCAGCCTCTCTAGTTCAGAACACCAGCGAGCGTACCTCTTGGCGTTGACGGAGAGCTTGTCACACATCCCACCGTACTTGCGCTTGAGATTGGCAGCCAGCGTGAAGCCAGCTGTGCCCGGGTCAACGAGGAGCTTCGTCACCTCGTGCTCGTCCACCAGTCGCTCTATGTGGCCTCGCTGTTCAGACTCTGACTGTTCCCATAGAGTTCCGCTCTCGATGACACAGACGCGGCCTGAGGAGACGTCACACACAACGTAGCCCGCAGGGTCAGATGTAAAGCCAGGGTCCCACGCCAGGACGGTGGCAGCGTCTCTATATCTGGGTGCATCACCGACAAGTTCAGACAGCACGTCTAGGGGGAACAACACGTCCTGACCAGACACGAACTGACATAGGTACTCTCGCGCGAATATCCGAGCAGGCAGCCTGCGCCGTTGTTGCTCGATGTGTTCAGGATACTCGTCTGGATAGACGTCATCGACTGTGGTGCAGGACACGGTGAATCCCCAACGCCTGTCATCCCAGCCATCTGCCGGGTTGTTGACAAATTGGTCTGTCCAACTTCCCTGGTGGTCTGCGTTGGTGAGGATGATTGTCTTCAGGTGCTTGTGTGACGAGGGGATGGTGGTGGCCATGGCGAAGAGTTCATCGGGGTCAGCTGTGTTGCCTGCGAACTCGTCGACGATGACGTGGCCTGATAGACCTCGTGCAGATTCTGGTAGGCCTGGCATGGCCATCACCCGCTTGCCGTTCTTGAGCCACACAGACGTCTGTGAGCCACGGGTGTTGTGGGTGATGTTCTCCAGTTGGTTCATCGCCTCAGCATGCTTGGTCACCTCTCTGATGAGCTCCTGGGCAGTCCTGAGGTCCTTGCTGATGCAGACGACATCTGCTGCAGGCCGGTCGTCGTGACCAAGGGCCAGGACAACGGCAGCGTAGCTGGAGACGAACGACTTGCCGATTCGACGTGAGCCCAAGATGAAGACGTCATCCGGGCCCAAGATGCTGTTGAGCCACCCTCTCTGGTGAGGCTTGAGGACCTCGCTGTAGAAGAGGTCGTGGAACTCGGACAGCTTATTCATCACCGGCACCGTAGGTCTGGATGATCACCTCAGCAGGGTCACGTTTGGCTGTCACCTCGTGCTGAGCAGGCAGCATCTTCTGGAGTTGACTGTAGACCTTCAGGCGCAGGTCGATGAGACGCTGCTTCTCCTTGGGGTCAGTCTCTGCTGCGATGAGGCCGTTCACCTGTTCCAGCGTCTGAGACAGGCCTAGCTTGAGGCCACGTTGCAGTTGAGCCACCCAGTCCTCGTCCATGCCGGCCAGCGCTGCTACCAGGCGGATGATTGCTTCGGCCTCTTTCACCGTGCAGCCGATGATCTGCAGTTCGGACATGAGCTGCACCTCGTTGGCCATCTCACCTGTCCTGCGCAGGGCGAAGGCGATAGCTTCTCTCAGTTCCTCTCGAGGTGGGTTGTGGAAGAAGGAGGCCAGCTCTTTGGGTGTCGTCTTGACTTCCAGTTCGCCGTCTGTCTCCGTGATCTTGCCTCTGCCTCTGGCACCCTTGCGTTCAGTCATCACCACCACCGAGCAGCAGGGTCATGACGCGGGTGGCCGTTGTGGCGTTGTCCACGATCTTGCTTGTCTTCCAGACATCAACGTGCCAGTTGAGGGGGAACGATGCCTTCTTGGTGAACACCAGGTGGTCATCTGAGACGCGCCATCCCACACCCTTGTGTAGCACGCAGACATCTTCTACGAGGCGTCTGAAGTAGTTCAGGGACACCTGAGAGTATTCCCTGCAGTAGGCAGCATGCAGGCTGGTGAGGGGCATGTTCGCTTGGTAGGTGCCTGCTTGCCAGCTGGAGAACCAGACGATGAAATCCTTTGCCTGTGGGTTGGCCAGCCTGTCCAGGGCTTCCAGAGCATCCGATAGGGTGGAGATGGCACGGCTGTCCAGCGTGTCTATGATCTGGGACCAGCTGAGCTTGGGCAGAGAGTTGTCAGGTGGCTGCCAGTCGCCCGTGGTCTCGTCCCGTTGACGTAGTAGTTCGATGATGCCTTCTACCCGACGGTTGTGCCAGTTGGCGATCTTGCGTTCCTTGGCGATCTCTCGCAGTTCTTCTTCTGGCAGTTCTTCGTATCTCATGTGTCTCCTTGGCTAGGGGATTAGTCTATGTCTAGAAAGCGTTTGGCTTCTGGGATGACCTGATTGACTGGGATGGCTATGCAGTAGGTGGTGGCGTAGCCGTTGTGTGCCTGTGTCACGCGGTACTTGTTGGCCATGGCCACCTGTCGATAGCCTGTCGTCAGCAGGTTGCAGACGTGGTGTGGCACCGTGACCACCTTCTGGAATCCAGCAGCCACGTGTTCGTCTGTCAGGCCTGTGAAGATGTGGACCACGATGTCCGTCTGGGAATCGGGATTGTTGGCCCAGCCGTACGGTGAGTCACCCTGCTTCGTCTCGAACAAGATGTCCTGCTTGTTGGGGTCACCCTTCCAGTAGCGTTTGGGAAAGGTCTTGGCGTCACGGACCTTGATGTCGATGTTGATCAGTTCGCCCTCTTCTGTGGCGATGATGAAGTCGATGCCCTTCAGCTGGCGTTCCCTATCGGTGACTGTGATGAGCTTCGATCCGGGGTAACGTCGCATCTTCCAGACCTTGAGCAGGGCCATGGCTTCGGGATTGGCTTCGATCTTGAGATTCTTCTGATATACTGAGGGGGGCATGGTATCTCCGGGCTTACAACTTAACTATGCCTACCGGTCCGTAATCCGTAGAAAAAAAAGATCATCAGCCCGTGCAAGAGTCCCGGTGATGTGGTACAATCAACTTGTCAGGTGGTGATAGCGGTTGCAGATTGGTCTGACCAATATCTTGCGGTGATTATCCGGGATCTGGCGTATGGTGAACGGATGTGCACCCCCTCGGAGAGGTGGGCTATCGCTCCGCAGGTGAGGCTTGGTGCTAGGCAGGAGGTGTGTTGTGACAGAGAGTCAGTTGAGGAAGGTGGTACCTGGTGATCTGCTCTGGAGGGGTGATGAGCCCTTGTTGGTGCTGGAGTTGGATGAGATGAAGGGGCCTAGTCGTTATCCTGTTCCTCTTGTGAAGGCTCTTCTTCCTTCTGGGGTGGTTTCTTGGTTCCCTTGTGATGGTGTGTCTCCCTTCCCTCCCCCAGGTGTCTGAGTAGTTTTCTTCTGTTGGTTGCCGTCGGTGAGCTTTGAGGCTCTTAGACGCTATCTGTGGCCTTCTGTGTGCAGGCCCTAGGTGACATGTTCGGATTGATAACGGATGTCTCAGGATGCGCCTGGTGAGCTCTGGTAGCGTTATGGGTTGGCTGAGAGCAGGTTGGCTTCGTAGACCGTGTATCCTGCGCAGTAACCTGCACCAGCTAGAGACCTGAAGAACAGGTCGATCTGGAAGTAGTCGCCGGCTGATGTTGGTACAGGGAAGGGGATGCCGCCTGTGATCCATGCAAGAGCACCGGCGTTGGCGACTGTTGCTGTGGAGAAAGCGCCTGGTGCCAGCAGGGTGCCGTTGGATGGGGATGGGAATCCTCCGAAAGGCCTGTACCTGATGAGCAGTTCAGCGTCTTCTATCAGCGCTTTGATCTGCAGGCCACCAGGATCTGGTGCAGAGTTGGTGGTCAGGTTGTTTGTTCCTGGTACTCTGTAGGGAACCTGGAAGATGAGACCTGTTGCCAAGCATGTCCAGTCGGTGGTAGAGCTGGTGAAGTAGGTGCGGTCGTTGTCTGTTGATGCTGTGTTCGTGTCTCTGAGTTCCGAGATGAGCAGCTGTTGGTTGTGGTTGCAGAAGACGTTTCTGTCGTTGTCTGCCTGGTTGATAAGCGTGTCTGTCTGGATGAAGCTGCCAGCAGAGACGCTGGTCTTCTCTGGTATGTTGCCGGTTGGTGTGAAGGCCATGGTTTTTCTCCTTTAGCTGCGCTTGTACTCGCCCTTTGTGAAAGAGCCGCCCCATCTGGTGCATCTGATTGTCGGTGAGTTGACTGAATCCAGAGGTATGTTGGTAACATCGCTGTGGACGATGGTGGTGACATCGGTTGCAGTCTGGTCGAAAGATGCGTTACCTGTTCCGTAGGCTCCTGCTCTACCTGGGGTAGCGTCGGATCTTAGGCTGAGTTGTGTGTCTCTTCTTCCTCCAAGAACATCGGTGAGATCAACGAGATCCCCTGTGGAGATGTTCCAGTTTCCGTATGAGACTGTCTCTGAGTTGTAGAACTCAACTCTGATGCCGGCCATCGAGAAAGATTCAGCATAGCTACGCAAGTCGTCAGTTCTGAAATCTGTGTACGTGAACGTCACATACCTTGCTTCGTTTCCGTCGACTGATTTGCTGGCTGGTAATCCTTGATTGGATACATCCATCCGTTGGTCAAAGGTGCCTCCACGGAAGAAGCTAGTAGGCGGTGCGAGGGGGCCGATGTTCAGGTCCAAGATGTATCCGAACCATCCGTAGTCGTCAAGATACTCTTTGGCTTCGAAGACGCACCTGTCGTAGGGAATCGAGTAGGTGAGATCGATTGTCGTGCTAGGCTGTGTGAAGTAGCCACACGATACTCTGTTATTCTGCGGCAGACCGGATGGAGGGATGAACTGGTATCTTCCATCTGGATTGACGGTCATCGGCTTGATTGAGACGATCTGCTCCACGTTGCCAGAGATGTAGTCGAACTCTGGTGACTGAACAGATTGCGTGGTCGTCTCCTCGAAGGTCTTGCTCGTTTCAGAGTTGATGCCGACAGGTTGAGCGATAGCGTTGGTTGAAAAGTTCGTGCTTCTTGTTGGCATCAGACTTCCTCGATTGAGACGGAGTAGATGGTGAACTTGGTCAACGGATAGGTGGTGATCGTTTGTCCTGGGCCGAAAGTCGCTGGATTCGCTGTGGAATCAACTCTTGGATAGATGACAAATTCCGTGTCTAGGTTGCCGTAGTTTGGATTCGTGGGATCCGTTGAATCAGGCCTCACCTGCATGATGTGGTGGTAGGTGTCTTGGTAGCCACCGCTGAGATCTGCTACGCCATCGGTGACCTCGACTAGTTCATGGAACTTGCCAGGACCGTTTGGTGCGATAGCGGGCACGGTAGTAGAGACGAGCAGAACCTTTTGGTCGTATCGAACATCGGTAACGTTGTAGACAGTTGGTGATGCCTGATCAGCTCTTGAGCCGAAGCAGAGACAAACAGCATAGACTTCACCGATGTCTTGTGGCGCCAGAACTTCTTCACCTCCTGGATTCTGCATGGATATAGCATCGATCCGAGGTACAGATGTGTCAACACCACCAATCGCTGCTCTTCTCAAGGGGATGGTGAGTTCGTAGAAGGAGAAGCCATCCGTATTGGATGCAGCAGTAGTTGTCACAGCGACGTAGTTGCCGTTTGCTATGCCGCTTGCAACGGTGGCTGATGTGAAGCAAGATGTTGCTGCGCCGGGGAAGGCACCGCCTGATCTTGCACCGGTGATCTCTAGATTCTTGACAGGGCTATCAGGAACAGCAACACCACCGTTTCTCAGGCCGAAGGCAAGCAGATCACCATCAGCGTTCTCCACCTTCATGCACACCCTCACCTTTAGCTCTGATGCTCCTGCGCTTATCGGGAAAGCCAAGGGAAGACACATGGGTGTGCCAGGGTGTGTTGAGAACTGAAACCCTATCGTTTCAGGATTGTTGCCCAAGACATACGGATCCAGATAGCCTTTCAGGTCTGTCTCTACGAAAGACGTTGCGATTGTCTGTGATGTCGGTCCAGGATGCCAGCTTGCTCCTCTTCTCTGCCGCCTGAAGAACTGCATGTCTGCAGCGTTGTTCTGGACAGCCTGCTCGATAGCTGAAGAGAGAGCTGGATTGTCACCGAGGCTGAACTCGTTGCCGTTGTCTATTGGTCTGTAGGTCATCAGGAGCTCCAGGTGGATTCGTTATCGTTCTGGAAGGCGTAGGTTCTCTGCGTTGTCACAGGCTGCAGCAGTCTGCTCGCCAGGACGATGATGTCTGTTGGGCTGGGTGTGATCGTTGCACCGACAGAATCCGTGAAAGGGCTCACCAACGTGATCGTGTTACCGACGATGGTATCGATCTGCTGTGGATCAGGATCACCCAGAGCATCTTCAGAAAGCAGGACGAAGTTCTGATCGAACAGAAGCAGCTCGTCACCAGGCGAGAAGGTGTCGGCATCTGTGAGAGGTGAGTTGATGTAGACGTTCGGTTGAATATCGAACTGATCCGGTGCGAAGACTGCAGAGATCTCACCTGATGCTGACCAGAGAGAGAAGTCGATGTTCGTGGGATCTGTAACTAGAATCACCTCGTTCTCGATCAGGCCTCTCAGCACGTCTGTCTTCTGCTCGAGGACATATGCCAGAGCCGTCTTGCCTCTCAAACCTGTCTCCAAGTCAATAACTGGCTCGATAGCATCAAGGATGATTCTGTCGCCAACTGAGAACTTGATCGGTGACGTGAGGTCTGTGACGAACTTGAGCTTGGGCAGCACCTTGGCGAACTGAGAGATGCGAAGAGATGCCAGACGAGACAGCTGTCCGATGCCGAAACCCTTGTCGTCTCTCCATGCTGGATAGAGCTTCATCTCCTCCAGGATGGGCCTTGACTGGATGAACGTGAAGAGCTTGGCATACGACACGACTTCTGAAGAGTTCGGGTAAGGTGCGATTGGCACAGCCTTGATCGTTGTCTTCTTCGGTGATGTTCTTGTGTGCGGTTTGGTGAGCTGGTCGAATCGATAGGAGACAGATTCCACGATGTCGGTGCCTTTTGTTTCCATCGACGTCTGGATTGATTCTCCCACAACTTTGAAGAAGTCAGCTTCGAATAGCGTCTTCGTTTGAATCACCGCCAGCTCTTCACCCGTTCTAGGCTGGATGTCTGCCAACGAGAAGGCTCTGATCTCTCTCAGGCCCGTGTTTTCGTTCAGGGTGACACCGATGCCCACAGCAAGAGGCTTCAGCAGGTTCTTGTTCATCCAGTCGGCGATATTCTTCGTGTCGTCGATGGTGATGTGTGGATTGACGAAGGTCGTCTGTGCCCACCTGTCTGCGCCCTTGGCTCTGCATCTGATGTCTTTCGGGTTGAACGCGTAGCGTCCTGTCGTCTGGTTGAAGGTGAATCCAAAAGACTCGTAGTCGATTCGTGCCAGGTCGATGCCCAGGCCAACGTTGTAGGGTAGGACGTCGAAAGGACCGTTGGTGCTACCACCGACTAGACCGTCACCCGAGGTGAGGATCTGCATGGCGATGACACCTGCAGGCAGCCTCTTCTCTGAGAAGCCGAACAGGAAGTTTCTGGTTGTTCTGCCGAAACTCGTTCCATCTCCACCAGCGAACAAGAAGCCTTCGATGTCGATAGAGCCATCAGCCTGCTCGAACATGTGAGCCAGTTCTAGCTTGATTTGTTGTGGTGCATCAGTTGAAACATCAAGACAGACAACACCAGGTTGTGGTGTGCCTGATGCTCCGAACGTTCTGTCTGATAGCTGGTTGCCACCCAAACCGCTCTGGATGAGATAAGAGTTGTCGGAGTTGATCCTGCCGCTCACAGAGACGCCGGTGAAGCCAGAATCAGTTTCTCCGTTGACCTTAGGAGCACCGTAGTCACCATCTTCGGATGAATCAGATGTGGCTTCAACAAGATACCAGTCGTCGTATCTCTCGAATCCTTCACCCTGGAAGACGGGATAGATGCGGTAGTTGAGCTGGTATACCGGGTTGCCGAACTCATCGACGATTGGCGTGATGTCATCGACGTAGGCGCCAGCCGTTGGATCCGTCAGGTCCTTGCGTCTGTTCTCCAGCCTCATGCATGCCTTACCCACCTTCACCCATCTCCAGTTGCCTGCAGATTCGTTCTGGGTGAGGAACTGATTGTCCGAGTTGATGGTGATGGTCATCGGCTCGTTGGCGTTAGAGCCGTATTCAGTTTGAGCGATGCGGTCCGTGAGCTTGGCTGCGAACTTCTGCCTGAAGCCCGTGAGAGAGATGTCAGAGATCTCTATCGTCACCGAGTTCTGGTAGTCGCTGAAGACGATGTTCTCTGCCAGCCCGAAGAACTGTTCTTGTTCCAGCTGCAGGTAGAGATCATCTGAGTTGAGAGTCAGGATCTGGCACAGCTGGCCTTCAGCACCAGGCATGGAATCGATCATGATTGTGCTGGGTGCTTGAAGCAGAGCAGGCGTTCTCAGCACACCTCTTTCTACTGCCGAGCGTTGAACGTTCAGGCCGCTGTTGTTGATCGCTGTGATTTGATTCCTGATGATGACCGCTTCTTGGTTCAGCCAGATGGGTGCGAACTCGAAGAGGTTGGGGTCATCAGCGATGATTCTCGAAGGCAGTAGACCAGCAGGACCAGATGGATTGAAGGCCATGCGGAAGTCGATGGTGACATCTGTTGGCAGGGTTCTTCTGTATCCTGCTGCTGCTACCCTACCAGGGATTGTGATGTCCAGGTCCATCCTGTCTGTGGCGATGATGAAGTTGTTGGTGTCTTCAACGATTGGGATGGTCAGCTGGATGAGCTTCCTGAAGTTCTCGTCTGTGTTGTAGGTCAGCTCTACCGTCACACCGTCGACTGAGGCGAATCCTGCGTTGATGATGTCGATCTTCTGGCCAAGCGATAGGCTGAGGCCATCCTTCGTCATACACGTGATCCAGCGAGCTCTGGCGGCGTCTCCTGTCACAAAGTCGGGTGCTGGTGCGTTACAGAACTTGTAGAAATCCTCGATACGGAACTGGGTGCCTACTGACAGGCCACCGACTGTGGGTGGTGCTGCGAACTCACCTCTGAACGTGAAGGTGTTGGCTGCGTTGTCTGCATCAACAAGGGTGTATTCATCGTCAGGGATGTTCCTGGCGGGTGTGGCACCGAAGTTCTTGGTCACGATTCTGCTGCCGACCTGCTGTTCCATGTCGTATGCGGCAGGATTGTAGATGGGTGTGTAGAGAACGGTGACATCCCACACGTTGCCGATGACGTTGGACACGCTCGTTACAATCGAGCAGGGAAACTGACCCGTGACGAAGCCATGGCCGTGAAAGACCAGAAACCCGATTTTCGATGATTGGATTGTCATACAGCGTCCACAGTTCCTTGGTCGATGATCTCGATTGTGGTTGAGAAGATTTGGCCGTTGCCGCTCACGTCTTCGAGAGCAGCCGACGTGTCCCTGAGAGGATCACCAACAACGACACCGAATCTGTATTCTCCTGCTATGCTGGCGGCTGATGCCTCGTCCTGGAAGACACGTGTAACGCGTCCATCAGCGACACCCTCGATCCAGTTCTCTAGCAGGTTGTTGGGGTCATCTGAAAGCACCTTGGCTGCATCAGCGAAGACAGGCAGGACACGTCGGTAGCGATAGACATAGGCCGCATAGACGAAAGGCCAGCTCAGGACGCGACGAGTCTTTGTCACACCCCAGATGTTGGTGGAGATCGGAGCAGCGAAAGAAGATTCTCTCTGGTAGATCTCTCTCGTGTTCTTCCTGTCATCGAGAACGGTTTCGTTGTAGGGTGAGAAGTAGCCAGAGGAGTTGTAGGTGGCGTTGAGCAGCCCGGTGAGCTGAACCAGGGTCTCACCAGTCGGACTGAAGCCGAAGACCTCAGGGACAGGCACGGTGACGAGATAGTCAGCCGATGTGAAGCCAGCAGCAACCTCGATCCTGGGCCTGAGATATGTCGAGCCAGGATTGACCACCCAGTTCTGCTTGCCGACGAGCTGTGGCAAACCAGGATCTGCGAAGTCAAGGTTCAGGATGTCCTCGACAGTCTGCGCCAGGATTCCGATGAGAGAATCGATTGGATTAGCTACCGACTCGATGCCGTTCCACACAGGATTGTACCCCCAGTAGTCACCTGCTGGGATGTTGCGGATGAACGAGATGCCAGTACCGACGTTCTCTACAGTCACAGCCGTTAGAGGTAGGCTGATCTGCCATGAGCAGATTGGGAACTCAGGGGTTGTCTGATCGAAATAAGCCATCAGCTTCTCTCCATGGCACGGCGGTTAGCTTCTTCTACGTCTCTGTAGGCTGCTCGTCTATCACCGACGAAGCCG
>Ga0208645_1000786_pt1 | contig 31329 bp, 29 predicted proteins | sample VirMetDEL_Sep_01_FD_184519 | JGI IMG/M metagenome (GOLD analysis project Ga0208645, IMG submission 184519) | Aqueous microbial communities from the Delaware River and Bay under freshwater to marine salinity gradient to study organic matter... | ecosystem: Environmental > Aquatic > Marine >... | reverse complement strand
TAGTTACATAAAAAGTTCTTAAATCTTTTTCGCAAAAAATCTAAAAAATATGAAAAAAGTGACTTTAGAGCATAATGCTCTAATTTCTATTTTTTGATTAAAAATATTGTTACGATAAATTTTTTTATTTTTTTTTTCTGATTCTCAAATCGAAATTTTGATTTTGGACATAAAAAATGTCCAATTTTGAAAAATGGATTTGAGAATTGAAAAAATTTGTTATACACAAAATTTTTTTAATAAAATATATTATTTTTTGTTACCTTACATGGTCTCAAATTAAAAAAGTGAATTTATCGTAACAAAAATTAAAAATTGTAAAGTATTTTTATTAGCTAAAATGGTAATAAATAATTTATATTATAAAAGTATGAATTTTACCCTCTACTTGACCTTTTTCTTTTGTTGTTAGTAAGTTTTTCATAGACACTTCTATCTTATCAATAATTTCATCCATTGTTAACGCATCTTTACATTTTTCATCTAAAAATATATTAATGTTAAATTCTTGTTCTAAATTATTATTATTGTTATTACCCATTTTAGGTATCATTTCAGTAATTGTTTTTCTTAATTCTTTATTTTCATTTAATGAATCTCTTAATTCATTTAATGCATCTCTTAATTCTTTATTTTCATTTAATGCTTCAAAAAACATAGATTTATAATCTACATTTTCTTCATTTTCTATAATAGCTGTTTCTTTTTTCTCTCCTTTACAACTCTTTCTATGTCTTGATAATCCAGACAAATAATTGTATTTTTTTCCACATTGACAAATAAATTCATTTAGAACTTTTTCTGTTGTATTTTCTTTATTTTTATGTTTCAGTGTCATTATATGTCTATCAAATTGACTTTTTCTACATGTTTTATAATCACAACATTTACAAATAAATTTAAATTCTTCATTTGGAACTAAATTGTTGTGCATTATTGTATAATTATACAACAAAAAAGTTCCTAAATTCTTTTTCGCAAAAAATCTAAAAATCTAAATTTTACCCTCTACTTATTGTTTCGATTATGTATTTGTTAAAAGTAAATAAAGATTTAATATATATTACCATATTATGGATTCTCTGTTTAATAGAGTTAAAGAAGTGATTATTCATTTAATACCATGTTCATATGATTATCATAACAAACAATTAGAGAAAATATCTCTTCTAACTAAAGAAAATTCTTCTTTAAAACAAGAATTACATGAATTACGTAAATTAAAAAATAATAATAAAAAATATAATTTAACTGAATATCTTGGTTTTCATTTCTTTTCTGGAACGCAAAATAATGTATCTTTACCTGCTGGTGATTCAGAAGGATTTCCATCTAATCCTTCTTGGGGATGGAACAAAGCTAAACCAAAAAAATCTCTTGAAGAAATTGGTATGGCTAATACTGCTTCTTGGTTTAATTTAAATCTGGTAGAACTAGTACATTGGACACCTGTTATTCCAGCTTTATTAATGGCTCAATCTATACTTGAAAATAATAATACTTGGACTATTTACTTTCATGGAGATCAAATTCGAACACTATTATTACTTCTTTCACCTATTGTTGCTTTTTTTGGAGGATTACCAGGTATTATGATGCATACTTATGAAGGATGGCAAGTTGCCCCATTCGATAATCCTCTTGAAGGAGAAAATCATAATACAAATGTTGTAGTATCAGAAAAAAATAATCAATGGCTTAGAATTGTTGCATACTTCTTTATATTTACAATGCAGTATGTAGGTCTACAATCATTCTCATATGCTATTTTAGGTCCAGATGCATTAGGTGGTTTGATTGGACCTATCTCTATTATGGGATTTTTTATTGCATATCTAGGTAATCAAGACTATAAAGCAACTTTTTATTTTAAGTGGGGTAATAGTGAAGGTGGTTCTACATTTCCATTGGCATGGGCTACTCTAATTCCATTTATTTTTTCTGCTACACTAAACTTATATGCTTTTTCATATCTTGGAGAAGTTATTTTTCCAGGTCCTCTATACTTAATACCTTCTCTAGCTCCTCCAATCCTAATTGCTTTAGGTGGAGCTATTGAAGGACTTTTTGCTGAAACTGTATTTGATCAAAAAATACATGCTTTTGCTGTAATTCTTTTTAATTCTGGATTTTGGTTAGAATATGATTTCTTAGAAAGAGCAGCACATATATTGTAATTAACTGATTTATTAGAAAAAGTATTTCAATGTTATACATAATTAACTATTTACATAAAATTGAAATACTTTTTTATCAAGTAGGGTATAGCACATCAAACAATTAACTTACCTTATCAAGTATGGCTGTTGTTATCTCGTTCAACGCTTCCAATCGTTTTGAAAAAGAATTCTGGGATTGTGTTTCAAAAGTACTTATTCCTCTTCCTCAAGATATTCAAGAAGAAATTACTATAATGATTGCTCATTATGAACATTCTCAAAAATTTACTAATCTTACTAAAGAAATTTGTTTTCTTGGAACTAAATCTAGGGTACAAAAAATTTTAAATATATATAATTATGAAGAACATAGGTGTTTGCCTAATCTTATTAAAGATATAGTTAATGATCAGGATTATATTATTTCTATATTAAAAACATGTCGCTGCTGCAAACGTCATAGACAAAAACATCCTAGCTCAACTACTAATTGGAATGGTACTCCATATTTTGGTGAAATGAATTCTATGCCTGTTGGAATTAACAATTGTTGGAGTGGTTGTCAATGTTATTGTCGGCACATATCTAGACATATGGCAAGATCTGTTACACCTACAAATTTATGGTAAATAATTTATTATGTTAAATTAATTTTAATCTTTCTTGTGGAATATTTCCTTCCTCATCTAAATAAGGTATTATATTATTAAATTCTCTCGCTTCATATCTAGATTTTAAACCATATGGATGTTTTTTAATATTATGTCTTATTGCAAAATGTCCACAATTATCTCCATTTTTATATCCTTCTATACGTTTTTTTAAAATTTCTTCACTTCTATTAGCTTTTGGAAAATATGTAATATACGAAGTTAATCTATTTAAATTATCTTTTATTTTATTGCTCATTCCTATATTTGCATGAATTGTTTTAGAATTCCATAATACAAAGCAATTCTCTGGTATTAATAATTTTACAGCTTTTTTCACATGTTCATTATCTAATTCTATTGGAATAAATTGTTTTTTTTCATCTATATCAATCTTGTATGTTTTATGAGATTTTGGCACTACTATAAATCCTGCACTTTCATCTGTTACTGGAAGGAAATTATATGCCCCTTGAATTGAATAAATTTTATCTTTATGATTTTGATCTACATGAAGCCAAATTTTTGGTTTTTGTTTTTTACTTAAAAATACTGAAAATCCATCATAACTTACTACTAAATTTTTTGTTTCATGTACTTTCTCCCATATTGAAATTATTCTTTCATCTGTTCTAAGTGCCCATTGAAAATCTGATTGACCTAATCCACTACTATAAATCATCCCTTTGTTCCACATCATTGGACTATTATCTGTTGTCCATGTACTTTTATTATGAAAATCAAAATTAGGAGATACATAATTCCAATCTTTTACAAATAATTTAAAATATTCTTCTTTTCTCTCTTTGGATAAAATATTTTTTAACACAACATATCCTTCTTCTTCTAGATAATCTTTCCATTCACTTTCATTTTCTATCTCAAATAGTTCTGGTTTTATAGACATTTTGTTGAATATTAAAAATGTCTATATTTATCTTCAATTTTTTTTTAATAATTTATGTAGAATTTTAAAAATAATAAATATCAGATATAGTATGAGTTCATGGGTTTTTTATATAATTAAAAATAATAATTGTACATATGCTGGTGTATCTCCAGATCCAGTACGAAGATTGAGGCAACATAATGGAGAGATAAAAGGTGGAGCAAAATATACAACATCAAAAGGACCAGGATGGAAACATATTTGTTTAGTAAAAGGCTTCCAAGATAAAATACAATCAATGCAATTTGAATGGGCTGTTAAACATGTACTACCTAGAGATGCAGGAGGACTAGTAAATAGAATATCAAAATTATATACAGTACTAAATAAAACACAATGGACATCTAAATCTCCATTGGCTAAAACAATACCTCTGGAGTTAGAGTGGCATATAGATATAATTCCAAATGAATATTCCTTACCAGAATATGTAATAGAAACTTTAAAAAAAGATTAACACGATATATCATTAATAAAAAAATCTTTCTCTCATAAATATATATAATGATTTGTGGAAGTACATGTGGTATAGCATTAATGTTTTTGATTGCAAATATATATGTTACTTTATCGAGTGATAGTAAATTAAAAATAAAAGAAAATTATTATAAAACACTATCTCGAAATGAAATTTTAAGATATGAAAATATAGTAAATGAACGTAGAAATATTTATTTTCAAGGATATGGACTAGGATTGATTATGTCTTTTATATTATTAGCTCTTAATTATAATAATAAAAATGGATTATCAAATAATAGTATGATGTGTGTTGTTGGTGCAGTAACTTTAACAGTAAACTATTTTTATTATATGTTAGCACCAAAATCTGATTATATGGTATTACATTTAAATAAGCGTGAACAGCGTGAAGAATGGCAAAAAATAAATAGATATATGCAAGTTAAATATCATGTAGGATTATTATTAGGTATAGTAGCTGCTATGTTATTTGCTAAGTCATGTAAATAAAATAATTGAACTAATTTTGATAATAATTTAATTTACATCTAAAATTAATTCTAGTTAAATTTGAATTAAGAAACTCACGATAAATAGAAAATCTTTTTTGTTGTTAAATTAGTTTTTGAACGCAGCTTTGCTGCATATGCCCCTTTGGGGCGTTCAAAAACTAGTATAATAATATCGATAAAATTTAGATTATGCATATATAGTTATCAGGTATATATACTACCAATAGCTATATAAGTGTATAGATTTAAAAAGAGATAATGTATAATATATAATATTATATATTATGACAGAAGAATTAATAGAAACATATATTCCAGATGATATTAGTATTAAAGAATTTTTTTCTCTCAATAAAAAAGATAAAATTAAGGTAATACAGTTAGGGTTACTATTTATAAAAGAAGGTACAAATAATATTCAATACTGGAATAATAGTGAATGGGAAGAAAAAATTATAAATATTGAAAATTTCTATAAAGAAAAATTAGAAGCTTCTGAAAATCAATTAAAAGATTATATTAAATTTAATGATGAAAATCAAAGTTGTTTAATTGATAATATAAAGAAAACTGAAAAAGAAATATATAAAAGTCAAATTGAAGAATTACATAATCGAAATGAAATTCTTACAAAAAAATTTACAGATTTACTTAGTGAAATGCATAATTTACAAACTAATTTAGATAATAAATATCAGGATAGAGATAATAATACTAGAACATTTTATGAAAAAAAATTAAGTGATATGCAACAACTTTTATATGAAACACAAAAAGATTGTGAAAATAAAATAAATAATAATATAATAAGAAATAATAATTCTACTATTAAAGGACAAGATGGTGAAGAATATGTATTTACGCAGTTAAATATGACATTTCCAAGAGCTGAAATTGAAGATACTCATAAAATTCCTGGTAGAGGAGATTTTATTTTAAAAGAAGAAGAATTTACTATGATGATAGAAACAAAAAATTATAGTAAAAATGTTCAAAAATCTGAAATAGATAAATTTTATCGTGATATAGATAATCCAGCTAATAATGATATACAATGTGCTGTATTTATTAGTTTAAATAGTGGTATATGTTCTAAAAATGATTTTGAATTTGAAATAAGAAATAAAATACCTATTCTTTTTATTCATAATCTTCAAAATAATTTTTTAGATTTACTTTTAGCAGTTAAATTTTTTAAATTAATTATAAATCAAGATACTATTGATCTTTCCTCTAAAGAAGTTCTTGATAATTTTAAAAACTTGGCAAGTACAATGAAACGTAATTTTAAAGCTCAAAAAACAAAATTAGAAAGATATTGTGCTGACCAAATGCAACTAATTATAGATCAAGAAGCTAATATTGTAAATTTATACCAAATAATAAAAGTTAAATTCTAAATAAATAATATAATGGTAAAATTTTCAAGAAAAAAGATAAGTTTAAAAAATAGCAAATATACTAGAAAAAATAATAGAATTAAAATACTTTCAAAAAAGGAATTTGCTAGTTATAATAAATTATCACCTTTTGAATTAAAAGATACTCTTATGAAATTAGCTAAAGGAAATAATCCTGATTTAATGTTAAATGCTGGTAGAGGAAATCCAAATTTTTTGAATTCTTTTTGTAGAGAATTATTTTCATTACAAAATACTTTATGTGTTAATTTAACTAACCCTTTTAAACATGATTTAGTAGTTTATCCATCTGCAGATGAAAAAAATTATGAATTAAAATTAAGAAAAGGTTGTGAAAATTGGCCTACTAAATATAGAGAATTTTTTCTAGATTATTTACAATATTTAAAAAAGGAAGCTATTAATAATAAACTTGATGTAAATTTAGTTTTTCATGATTTAATACTTTCAACATTAGGTTGTTTTTATCCTGTTCCAGCTCAAATTCAAAAACATGTTAATTTAGTAGCTGAAAATTTCATGTTTAATCTTGTATTAAATCGAAAACATGCAGTTAGTGATGATTTACCAGGAACTAAAATGAAACCTTCAGATTATGAATTTTTTGCTACAGAAGGTGCTGCTGCAGGTATTTTATATGTATTTAATACTTTAAAGGCTAATTATATTCTTAATCCTGGTGATCATATCGCAATTATTACTCCTATATTTAGTCCTTATCTTGAAATGCCTTTATTAGAAGATCCCCAAGGTTATGGATTAAAAATAATTAGATTAAAGGGTACTGCTGAAAATAATTATTCTTTAACTGATGAAGAAATAAATAAATTAAAAGATAAAAAAATTAAAGCACTTTTTATGGTTAATCCTACTAATCCAGGAGAATATTCATTATCTAGTGAAAATATAACTAAAATTGGTAAAATTGTAAATTCTGAACGTAAAGATTTAGTTGTTTTGTCTGATAATGTTTATGCACCATTTGCACAAGAATATTATTCTTTTATGATGAGTTGCCCAAGAAATACAATTGAAGTTTTTTCATTAAGTAAATATTTTGGTACTACTGGTTGGCGTTTAGGTATTTGTATGGTGGCTAAGGATAATAATATTAATAAAATTATTCAAAATATTTCATCAGAAAAAACAAAAGCATTAGCAAAACGCTATTCTATCATTAGTAAAGAACCAGATAAATTAACTTTTATGGAGAGATTAGTTAATGATAGTAGACAAGTAGCTGAAGGACATGTTGCTGGACTATCTACACCACAACAAAGTCTTATGTCACTTTTTATGTATTATGATATGCACGATAGAAATAAAATATATAGACATGAAATTAAATCTGAACTTAAAAAACGTATGCATTCTTTATATGAACAATTAAATAGTGATCCACATATGTCTCCTTTAGCTACTGATTACTATAAATTATTACATATTCCTACTATTACCAAAAATCTTTACGGAGAAAAAGCATCTAATTATTTAGTTAATAAATATCAATATTTAGATTTTTTATTTCACTTAGCTAAAGTCTATCATGTTGTTTTATTACCTGGTTCTGGTTTTGGTGCTGACGCATGGAGAGTACGTGTAAGTCTTGCTAATTTAGATAACCAATCATATAAAAAAATAAGTTTAGCTGTTAAAAATTGTATTTATGATTTCGTAAAATCTGAATTATAGATAATATTTAAATAAAATTGAAATACTAATATTATAATTTTATTTATGAACTACATGCTTAGAAGAGTTAAAATGGAACCTCTTAATTTTAAATCAATTACAAATAATTTAACTACAAGTGATATTCAAAAAAAATTACCTCCTGTATTAAAAGAACAATCTTCTTATTTCAATCAATATTATACTGGTGAAAATAAAGACAGAGCTATGAAAATAGCGAATTTTATGACATGGAACCATTCCGAAAAAATTAAAGCTGGTAACCAACTTGAAAATCTAATTTATGAAGATATATCTAGTCTCGGAATTAATGTTTATAAAAATATTAAAATAGGTGGCTCTTCTTCTCAAGATCTTTCTATTGATAAAATTAAAGAAACTTTTAAATTTCCATGTCTTATTATGAAAGCTATAATTTCAAAAGAACTTTATCTTAAAAATAATGAAATATGTCAAAATAAAAAAGCAAATGAAATTGATTTTATCTGGTTTTCAAATAATGCTGATGCAAATATCTTTGAAGTTAAAAATGGGTGTAATTTTGATACTAAAAAATCTAAAGGAGAAGTTCAGTCTTTAACTGCTACTAAAAATGTGTTTGAAAATGAAGGATTTGCTCATTGTTCTACTTCTATTGTTTGCTATGATGCTAATTATAGTAATGATATTAGTTTTAAAACAGAATTAGGTTATGTTAAATTGTTATTATATGAAGAGATGTGTACTATTATGGATATTAATGGTACTGAAAGTAGAACACGAATAGATAAAAAAATACAAGAATATGCTGAACAAAGAGAAATTATTGCTTTAAATGCTATGAGAGATATTATTAATAATTCCTAATTATTAAATGTTTTGTATTTATTTCATCACCTACTCTTCCTGAGTGTAATTTAAATCTATATCTTTTATCGTATTCTCCTACAATATAATCACTATATAATTCTTCTATTAAAGGTGTTTTCCCTATTATCATTAAACATTTAATATTAGTTTCTTTAAAACATTTTGCTAATTTTCTTTGCTCTTCTTTACCAAAACTACAATATCCATAATCAGTAAATTCACTGTCATATGGTGGATCTAAAAACATAAAATTTTCTTTATTATTATAATTTTCAAAGATATATTCAAAACTTTTATTAAATATTTCTGTATTTTTTAAAATATTTTCGTAATCTTTATTTTTTATTTCTTCATAATTATAAGTTTTATATCTTCCATATGGTATATTAAATTGGCCTTTACTATTATATCTTAACATTCCACGATAACATGTCTTTCTTAAATAATAAAATCGTTTTGCATTGTCTAATACATCTTTACTATTATATGCTCTTACTTTATAATAAGTCTCTTCCTCATTGGGATGTTCTTTCATAAATTTATATATTTCTTCTGCGTTTCCATTTTTAATTGATTGATAAAAATCTATTAATTCTTTGTGAACATCACTAATAACTGATTTGTTTGGATTTAAATGAAAATATACCGCTCCACCCCCTATAAAAGGTTCTAAATACAAATTATATTTATTTGGTATATGAGGCAAAATATATTTTAATTCATCTTTTTTTCCTCCACTCCATTTAATTATTGGATTTAAATTTTTTTTTTCTTCTGTATTATTTTCTACTATTTTAAGCACTTTCTTCTTTTCAGTTTTCTTCACTGTTGTATTCATCTTTATCTACTTATAGTATAATAATATTTATCTATGTCAATTTTTTAAGATTTTTAAATTTTAATATAATCTATTATATAATGGACTATATTAAACCTTTCTTAATTGGTGGAGCAGTTATTGCTGGTAGTAAATTTGTTGCTGATAATGGACCTCCTCAATTAGCTCCTCTAATTGGTGGAATGCCTACTGGTATTATAGCTAGTTATTTTTTAGCTAATGATGCCGCTAGAAAAAAATATTTTGATGGTTATGTTTATAGTTCTTTTACTTTATTTATAGCTATTCTTGCAATTTATATATTAGAAAAAAATACTTCTATTAATATTAATATAATTAGTAGTATGACTTTAGTATTTTGGGCTATAATTTCTTATTTTGTTATTAATAGATTTGTTAAGTCTAAAAAATAATTAATATTGATATAATTCATCAACTAGAATACTAAAAGACCAATCACTATGATGTAAATTTACATAATTTCCTTTATCATCTAATAATTCAACCTTCATTCGTAATATATCTACAGGACCAAAATATTCTCTTTTATTCATTAATAATATCGAACTTGTATCTATATATGGTTGAGGACGATTTATATTTCTTAATGGAATTATAGCGAAACTATTATTTGTTGAAGGAGCTGTTGCTCTTGTTCGTAATTTTACTCTATTTGATAATATTTCACTTATAGAATATAATTGTGCTTGTGTTAAAGTTCTTGGAGCTTGCTGTGTTACTCCAATTTGATTTATTGATGGATTTATACATTGCATTACACTTGGATTATAATAACTTGGTAAATTTAATTTACTATCAGTTTGAATAACTCCAGAAATACCTTTATCTGTTCTATTTTTATTAAAATCATCTAATTTTAATATAAAGTATTTTGGACCATATATTTCTATTGGAGCACATCCTGATATTGTACCACCTGCTGGTACTGTTATACTAATTTGATTTGTTACTATATCTAATTCTTCTCTAAAACCTAAATACCAACCTATATTTTGATTTATTGAACTCTCTTTACCGCAAGTAGCTGTACAACTATTATTGTTTGCATCAGAAAATCCGTTTAATGAAAAATAAATTATTTTTAAATCTATTCCTGTACTATTTGATATAATAATTTTATTTGTTGCTGGATTATAATCAAATAATATTCCTGCTGGTAATCCTAAATTATTAAGAGCTATTTTTAAAGTATCTAATGTATAATTTCCATCTGGTAAAATATAACATGTTCCATCATTACCTCCATAGTCTATTTGAAATACTGTATTACCTAAACTTATATCAAATGTATACCAAGTTGTTGGTATTTGTATAGAATATAATCTTATTGATATTACATTAGTTAAATTCTCAGCTAAATCGAAACTAAAAGAAGTATTAAATGAAGGCGAATTTGTATCATTTCCTGAACAAGGTAATATATTTTGTCTAAACTGACTATCTATATTTACTATTCTTGTTGTTATATTTTTTTGATTTGGATTTATTGTTCCTTGTGCAACTGGTAGTGTTATTCCTTGATTAATACCTAAACGCTCTCTATTCATTTGAAAATGATTATTATCATCAAATAATTGAACTTTCTCTTTACGATCAGTTATTTTATTCATTTGATTTATATTATTTTGAGCTGGGTATTGATTTTTCCACCAATTTCCTAATTGTGTATTTTCGTTATTTTGTTTATTATCTTCATCATTATCTTCATCATTATCTTCATCATTATCTTCATCACTATCATAAAACATCATTATTTTTTCTTTTGCTTTTTCAAAAAATGTAACTAAATTTAACTTTCCTTCCGATTGCATTTTAGCTATCACTTTATCAATTGAATCTTCAATTTTAAACTTATCTCTGCTTTGAATATTTAATATTTTAAGAAGATCTTCTATTGAATAATTATTAATATTTGTGTCTAATGAATTCATTAATATAAATTATATGTTAATAATTTCTAATATTTTTTCAATAAATTGAAACAAATAAAATACTTATATATAATACATCATTATTGAATATGGATACCTGTTCCGTTTGTTGTGAAAACTATAATAAATCTACTAATAAACCTATCAGTTGTGAATATGGTGATTGTGAATTTAAATCTTGTAAAAGTTGTATTAGACAATATCTTTTATCTACTACAAATGATCCACATTGTATGAATTGTAAAAAAGCTTGGTCTCAAAACTTTTTAATAACTAAACTTAATCGTTCTTTTATCAGTAATGACTATAAAGTACATAGAAAAACTCTACTTCTTGAAAGAGAAATTAGTAAATTGCCAGAAACTATAATAATTGCTGAAAAAGTAAAAAAATGTGAAATTAAAGAGAAAGAAGCTAATGAAATTAAAGACAAAATTTTGGAACTTAAACGGCAAGTTACTGTATTAAATAATCAGTATAATGAATGTCATGCTCAAATTAGAAATATTAAAAGTTCTCCAGATAATGAAGAAAAAAAAAAATTTATTATGCCATGTCCTAATGATAATTGTAAAGGATTTCTTTCTTCACAATATAAATGTGAACTTTGTCAGCTATATACATGTCCACACTGTATTGAAACTATTGGATATAATAAAAATGAAGAACATAAATGTAATGAAGACTCTGTTAAAAGTGCAGAACTTATTAAAAAAGAAACTAGACCATGTCCTACTTGCGGAGAAAGAATTTTTAAAATTGATGGATGTGATCAAATGTGGTGCACTTCTTGTCACTCTGCATTCAGTTGGAAAACAGGAAAGATAGATAATGGAACGGTTCATAATCCTCATTTTTATCAATTTCAACGTAATAATAATAATGGTATTGTTCCAAGAAATCCTGCTGAACAACCTTGTGGAGGACTACCTGGATATCACTTGTTTCGACAAAATGTACTTAGAAAACTTGTAAATGATATTCCTTTACAAAATATTGTTAATGATCTTCATAGAACTATTGGACATATTACTCATAGCTGTATTCCTGAAACTCGTAATAAAGTTCAAACTCTTGGTAATAATGAAAATTTACGCGTTGAATATATTCTTAATAGAAAAACTAAAGAAGAATTGGCTTCTCAACTTGTTCGCAATGATAATAGTAGACGTAAATATATGGAATTGTTACATATTTATGAATTACTTAGTAATATTGGTATTGAATTAATGAATAATTTAACTAATTCTAAAAATGTTGGTTCATTCTTTATTTCTGAAGTCAAAGAAAGATTAAATGAGTATAATAATCTTAGACTTTATTGTAATAAACAATTAAGTATTGTTAGTGCTACTTATAATAATACTGTTCCCCAGTTTGAATCCAATTGGAAATTTGTTAATAAGAAATTTAATATATCAGAAATATCAGAAATGTCAGATATTTAATATATCAGATATTAAATAATTACTTATTCTCATAACGCAATTTAAACATATTTTTTAATATTTCTATAAAATTTATATGTTTATTATTTTCTATCCATTTAGGTACTAATGTTATACCCTGTCCCCTTTTCAAATGCATTTCACCTTTAAATACTAATGTATCTAATATTCTAATAATTTTTTTTTCTTCTAGTGATAATTCATCTCTATATATATGATATTTACTAATATAACCATATCTGTTATAATTTCTATCATTATATATATTATATTCGTTTTCTGTATCTATCTTATTTTTTATTAATCCTATACCTTTTATTTTATTTTTATCATTATCCATTTCTAAAACAAAGATATATATTCCTAGAGGTACTTTATCTTTTATTTTTAGTGGAGTAGTATAGATTGCTCCAGTATAATTATTATTTATTTTCCATCTTTCATGTTCTAACCATGTTTTTGAATTAAATCTTGTTGTTCCTAATGAATACATTTATTATTTTGTTCTAATTATTAAAAGATTAAAATATCAATTTTATAATATATGCAGGAATATATTTCATATATTATTGCCTTTTCTCTCGTTAATTTATTCTTAGTTTATTTATTAAATCTACCTACTATTATTACTGGTGCTAATAATCTTGTTCAAGAATATTATTATACACATGGAATATATCATTATTTTTTTGATTTAATTTTAATAGGTATTTATATTGCTATATCTAAATTTTTTATTAATTTATTTAATATTAAAAATTATAAAGTTATGGTAGTTGCTTTAACTACTTTAATTATTTCAAGTTCTTTTATGATTGGTTTTCTTTCTTATCCAAAGAATTCTACTTTTTTTTCTAGATGGTTTTATAAAACTAAATTTAAAGCTGTTATTTATGATATAATACTTGTTTCATTTATTTATTTAACTAACAATTATTTATCATCATTATATATATAATGAGTAATGTTGCTTCTGGTGAATTTTTTGATTTAACAATAACTAGTTTTAATAATGCTTTTGGAGAAAAAAAAATAAAAGGTTCATTAGAATATGGTCTTACGCCACCCTTACAAAAATATATTGATGAATTATTAATGATTATTCCAAGTAATGAATATCCAGGTGCTCAAGGTACTCCTGGAACTAGTGATGATAAAACACCAAAAAGAATAGCTCGTGTTAATTTTTTAAAAATTATTAATAATTACAAAATATTTCAAAATTATTTTACAGAAATGATGAAATATCTAAATGGTCTTGAAACTAATGATGATTTTTCTAATAATTATTTAATTTTTAGCATAGCTGGTGGTAATATTATAGTAATTTTTATAAAATTATTATGGGAACTTTATCAATATATACGTGCTATTAATAACAATCAGGTTCTTCCGTCTCTTTCTATTTTTAATAAAAACTTTATTCAAAAATATAAAGATGAATATTTTGAAGTAGAAACTGTATTTAATTATATTCAAAATAATGAACAATTTATATTACTATGGCAGGAGTTAAGTTCAAAATCATTTAGTGATTTTGATTATAATTTATTACCTAGTCCACAATTAGCATATCAAGTGAAACAGTTAAATTGTTCTTCTCAAGATAAATCTTCTGCAGGATTTGTTTTATTTAGAATTAAAACTTTAATTGAAAATGGTGTGAAGTTACCTCCAAAAATATCTAAAGGTAAGGATATATGTAAAAATCTATTAATAAATAACAAATCTACACAAGATCTAGATAATGGTGATGGTTTTACATGGGATATGTATAAAAAATTATTTGCACAAGGTGTTCAACAAAATTTCATAAATAGTTTAGATAATTTTACTGAAGATGAAGAAAAAAATAAAGAAAAATGTATAAATTTTATTAAGTATTTACTAGCACAAAAAAAATCTATTGAAGATGAAACAAAATTAAATGTTAAAGTAGCTGGAAGCTTATTCCAAAAGGGATATTCTTATCAACAAGATACATTACGAGGTCCAGAAAATATTGATGTTATTCCTGCTGTAGAAAGTGAAGTTGGAAGTTTTATGAATTATTTACATACTGTTACAAGAGTAATAAATACATATATTTATTATTGGGAAAAAGGAAAAATTAAAAATGCTGATGGTGGATTACGTATTGGACAAGATAATGAGGAATTATCAAATCTATTAGCATCATTTTGTAGTTTAAATACTATTTTAGAAAGTCGAGTTCTTATGCGTTTATCAAGTGATATTATAAATTATTTTTTAAATTTGCCTTGTACTCCTGGAAATATTTCACCTTGTAGTGAAATAATTTTAGAAAAAATTATTGAACAAAAAAAACAACAAGGATTCAATAATGTTAAAATGGGACCATCAAAATTAGTTCTTATACCAAATAATTCATTTATATATACTCAATTATCAAAAGTTGAAAGATATTTAAGAAGAACGCAATATTCTGAGCTAGGTTATCCAGATGGAATAAATATTACTCTTAATGCAATTGAAACAGAACCTATAGCTACAATTGATGCTATGAAAGATACACTAGCTAATGCTAATATTACATTAGACACAGCTGCATTTGATGAAGTAAAATCACAGGATGATTTACCAAATGCTATAAGATTAAATGAGGTTCAGGCACCTGTTGTAGAATATGAACTTTCACAACATTCTAATACAATAACGCCCACATTAGGAGGTAGACGAATTATTAAAAAAGTTAAAAAATTAAAAACACGAAAAAAACTAAGAAAAATAAACACTAAAAAAAATAAAACAAAAAATATAAAAAGAAAGACACGTGTTTTTAAGAGAAAAAACTAAAATTATAATTTTTTTTATGTAATTTTTGAATATTTTCTTTATCTATATTATCAAAATTAAAATAAGTTGCAATGCTTTCATCATTTATTATAGAAGGAAAATCAATTAATTTTGTAATATCTGGAATAAGTTGAAAAGCATATTTTTCTAGATATTTCATTCTATATCTTGTTGCTTCATAAATATATAAAGCTGTTTTTGTAGATAAAAAATTTTGTATATTTTTTAATTCTTCTAGTGTATAATCATTTATTACATAATTATCTCTATTAGAAATACCATAATCACCATTTGAATCTAAATATGGAAATCCATACATTTTATGAGCAAGAACAATTTTTTTGTCTCCATTATAAGATAAAGGATTATTACTGTAATTAATAACTAAACTTGGTTTTGTATCTTGTAAATGACATGTTTTAATATTTGGATATTGATGTGTTGCATCTTTATTAATTATTATGTGAACATTTTTATTTGGTAAATTAGTTTTTTTAACTTTTAAATAACCAACTTTTAAAAAAGGTTTTAATTTATTAATTATTGATTGTCCAAATAATGGAATGGGTTCTTCTAAGTTAAAAGAATATTTTACATATTTCTCTCTACATTTATCAAATAAATCAATAAAATTATCGGATGGTTCTTTAGATAATAGAAAGTAACATGTAGGTGTTTGTGCTTCTCCTTTAAAATATTTATTAGTTTCAGTATTAGTTAAACAATGTAATTTATGAATTTTATATTGTAAAAGATAGTAATATGTTCTTGCTTTATCTGGTTTCATCCAAATAGATGGAATAATAAATAAGAGTTTTCCTTTAGATTTAAGGAGAGAAATTGATTGTTTAATAAAAGAAATCCAAATAGTTTTGCCATCTTCTTTTTTTGATTTATTATTATTAGTAGGTACTTTTTTTATTCCATCTGCATTATAAGGAGGATTTCCTATAATAAAATCAAATTTAGTTGAAAAATTATATAATAAAAAATCTTCATTAAAAATATTACTTTTATTACCAAATAAGTTTTTTAATTTTAAAATATTAGTTTTTTTTATTTCAATCATATAAAGCATATTTTGTAATATATGTTGGTGTCTTTTTTCTTGCTCTATAATTATAGTTTTAAGACCTATATCTAATTTATTAAATAAATATATTGAAAAATATCCACTACCAGCTCCTGCATCTAACCATTTTAAGTTTGGATCCTTAAAATAAAATTCTGGTATTAAAGACATCATATCTTTAATTAATGAAAAAGGAGTATAAATTTCTCCATATTTTAATTTATCTTCTTTTGTTACATCAAAATTTTGCTTAAATTCATTTAAATTTAAATTTAATGTTAATATACTCATTAAAATTAAAAAATAAATTAATTAATATATTTATTCATATTAGTGCTTTTTTGGTTAAAATGAGAAAAAGCCCCTATTGGGATTTTTCTCCTAATTTTATTTTTTTATTTTTTTATTTTTTTATTTTTTATTTTTTAATTTGTTTTGATCTCTTTTGCTACATTTAGCGTCCGCTCAATGTTTGAACTATTGAATTAATAGTATCATATTCTTCTTGATATGATGAAGAATTACTAAAATTTTTACTTTCTTCTTCATGATATGGAGACAATTCAGCTTTTTGACGAGTAATTGGTGGTGGAGTTAGAATAATTTCACTATCAGAGCGTGTATTTGCTGAAAGATAAGCAATCATCTTAGCTTGCTCTTCCACCTGTTTCTCTAGTATATAAATCCTCTCTTCTATTTTCTTTTCAGCATCTGTAAGAGGCTTGTTGCACTTTAAAAGTAGCCAAAACCATGGATCATCATACACAATCTTAGCTTGTTGTGTTGGATCTAGGATTTTTTCTTGAATAGAATAGGCAGTAGGTGTCTCATACCAGTATTCGAAGTGAACAAAGGCTTGACTATATAACTGTCCTGTTTCTCGGTCTGTTTTATTAATAAAATCAACCCGATGAACTTTTCCGATATCAAGGCTATGAAACACGTTTGCAACCACCTGGTAATAAGACCATTTCGGATAGATACGGGGAATGTAAAGCGACAGCTTGGTATCGAAATTAAAGGTATCCATCCTTTCTTTGTTATTAAACTGCATACTACTGTTTTGAAAAAAGTATTTCAATTTTTTGAAAAATAACTTAAAATCAATATTTAGAAATACTATATTTTTATAATAATAAGTACGTTAAATTAGATATATAAATATAGAATTTATTTTTATAGAATGAGACCTCAAGGTTATGAATTTGTTCAATATGTAAAAGTTTGTTTACCAGGATTTTTTATTAAAAAAAAAATTTTAGATGTTGGATCTAGTTTACATAATAATGAAAGTCATTTTCAAGATTGTGAATACTATATTACTGATGTTACAAAAGATAACAACTCCTCTACTAGATCACTTATTTCTGCAAAAGATTTAGATTTCTCTCCTGAATTCTTTCATTGTATTGTATGCACTGAATGTTTAGAATTTGATAATTCAATAGAAGAAGCAGTTAAAAATATGTATCATATGTTAAAATCTAATGGATTATTTTTAGTAACATTTCAAAAAAATTCTTCTTTAGATGAAAATTTATTTAATAAAATATTAAATCTAGATCAAAGTTTTTCTTTATGGAATTGTTATTTAGATAAAAATGCTAATGATATTTTATTTTGTGGAATTAAAAATGGTAATGCTTTACCTCCTACAATAAGAGATTATACAAATGAAATTTCTAGATTGAAGAGTAATCTTGTTAAATTAAATGATAGTATTCGTGATAATGTTAGATTAGCATATCAAAAACAATTACAAGACGAAATTTTAAAACAAGAAAAATTAAAACGTAAAGAAGAATTAAAAATTATAGAACAAAAAAAACAACAAGAAAAACTTATTGCTGAAAAGAAAAAGAAAGAAGAAGAAGAAAAAATAAAGTTAGAAAAGAAAGCTGCTGATGATAAAGCTGCTAAATTAAAATTAGAGGGTATTAATATTGGTATTAGACATGCTCTTGCTAGAGAACAAGCGGCTGCTCGATTAAGAGATAGAGCTGATGCACTAGCTGCAAAAATTAGTAAACCAATTACAACTAGTAATTTAGTTGATAGTTTAAGTGATACATTAAATATTAGAAATAAAAATGATGATAATGATGATACAGTTATTTATCTTGATAATTCTAATAATAGTTCTGAAAATAATTCTCCTGGTTTTAATATTTGGGTTGGTGGCAAACACAGAGGTGATATTACAACAGGTGCTGTAAGACTAGAAAAAACCGATACTAATGTTCCAATTAAAATTAATTCATCCGTTTTAGTTAATGATAGTTTATTAACATGGTATTATACTGAAGGAGGGTGGTATAGTTGGGAAAGTCTTTTTGGTCCATTTAAAAATGGACAAACTATATCTATTCCAAAAGTAGTTATTAATGAAAGAGAGAATAAAATTAACTTAATTGAAAAAGAATCTACATTATCTCGTGATAAAATTTATGATCAACTTGTAATTGAAGAAAAAAATGAAGACAGAATAGTTAATGAATTTCATGAAGAAGTTAAAAAAAATGAGCAATCAGTAAATATGTTAATTAGTGAACTATCTACTGATATTAAAAATATGTCTGTAAAAAAATTAAAAGAATATCAAAATAGTGATGAACATGAATTAATAAAAGAAAAAAAGAAAGAATTCTTAAAAAAAACTCTAGAGGAAGCTAATCAATTAGAAGAAGAAGCTAGTAAACTAATGGAAACTAATGATAAAGTTATCAAAAAACATGTTCTTGATTTACCGAATAGACCAGAAATACTAACTGAATATCAAGTTAATCTTATTAAAAAACAAGAACAAATAAGAAAAGAAGCTAAGTTAGCCGATGAAGCTCTACTAGTTCAGCAACCAGATCTTCCAGTTGAAGATCCTTCTGTTGAAGATCCTTCTGTTGAAGATCCTTCTGTTGAAGATCCTTCTGTTGAAGATCCTTCTGTTGAAGATCCTTCTGTTGAAGATCCTTGTGTTGAAGATCCTTGTATTGAAGATCCTTCTCTTGAAGATCCTTCTGTTGAAGTAAAAGAAGAACTACCTAATAATACTGAACAGTCAGCTAATTTTGATACTATTAAAGATGAAATTAAAAATGAATTTGTTAAACAAGAAGAAAAAACTTCCTCTAAAAAAAATAATAAAAAAGGCAGAGGTAGACATATGACAATAAATTAATTAATTAATTCACTATTCGAACCATCCTTCTAAATTTTCTAATAATTGCTTGATTAGTATAAAATTGATTTATATTATAATTATTGTATTATTATAATAATTATGAAAATACTTTCATGGAATGTTGCTGGAATTAGAGCTACTATTAAAAAAGGTAATCTTGATTTTTTAGAAACAAGTGATTATGATATTGTATGTTTTCAAGAAACTAAAGCAGATGAACAACAAGTAATTTTAAATGATAATATTAAAAATATCTATCCATATAGATATTCGAAAAGCACACAAGGTATAACGCAACGTAAAGGTTTTAGTGGTACATCTATTTGGTCAAAAATTAAACCTATTAAAGAATTAGATATTCCCGATATTGACAGTGAAGGTCGTGTAACAACTTTAGAATTTGATGATTTTATTATATGTACTGTTTATACTCCAAATAGTCAGTCTTTAACATCTGAAAGACATATATATCGTGTAAGTTTATGGGATGAATTTTTCTTAGATTATATTAATAACTTAAATAAAATTAAACCTACTATTGTATGTGGTGATTTAAATGTAGCAAATGAAGATATAGACATATACAATCCAAAACAATTATCTAATAAAGCTGCTGGATTTTTAGATTCTGAGAGAGAAAATTTTAAAAAAATATTAAATAATGGATGGATTGATACATTTAGATTTAAAAATCCTAATTTAATAAATCAATATACATATTGGGATCAAAGACATCCTCAATTAAGAAGTTCTAATAGAGGCTGGAGAATTGATTACTTTCTTCTTCCAAATAAATATAAAAATAAAATAAATAATTCTGAAATATTACCAGATATTAAAGGTTCGGATCATTGTCCTATTGCTTTAGACTTTAATTTAAAAAAAAAGAAACTTAAAATATTAAATAATTAATATTATCTTTTATATAATATGCCAACTAATAGATGTTTTCAAGCATTAAATAAAACTATTAATAATGCTGGTGAATTAACTAAAAAATATCGGCAAGAGACTATTTATAAAGAATTACAAGAAAATGCTAGACCTAATAGTGATGGTGGCTCTGAAAGTATTAATCCATTAAAAAAAAATGGTTCTAGATATAATGATAATTTTTTAGCAAAAGGAGGAAGTGTTGGAGGCATAAGAAAATTTAAACTTGCACAAGCTAAAAATTATGAATTATTATTAGATGTTACTAAGGGTAAAAGATTTAATAATCCACTTTTAAATCCTTCTGCTGCAAAAGCACAGATGCTTGCTGGTCAATTTTTAAAAGTTAAATATGATTTACAAAATGCTCCACCTATACAAGCTTTTATATGGACACAAATTACTGCTGGAGACCGCCATCCTGATATGGCTCGTAGTACTAGTAATCGAATTGTATTTCCTGTTGGTGAACCAACATACTATGACTGGAATAGTGGTTCAGCACCTGGACATATTATTGATCCAAAAAATAAAATTTTTTATGCACAATGTTATCATGCTACAACAGAACAACAATTACAAACATATCCTCCTTGGTTTAAACATACTGTTTCTTTAACAAATACTTGGACTGATTATTATTGGAGAGCTGTTAATGCTCAACCATTACACAATTTTCAATATCCTTCTACTATTAATTTATGGTTTGAAGATCAAAAAATTAATAAAGACAGTCCTAGTAATGAAATAGATTTAGAAGAAGTTGAATATACACCTGCCGAACTTAGTGCTAAATATTGTTCAGGTTCTGATAAAATCATATAAAATTGATTTGAATATAAAATATATTTATATTAATTAAACATTAATGCAATTTTCTGAAGAACAACAACAAGCTTTAAATGATTTTATAAATAATAAAAATATCTTTTTAACTGGACCTGGAGGTTCAGGTAAAACAGAACTTATTAAATATATGGTTAACATTGCACAAAATAAAAATAAATCTATTCAAGTATGTGCATTAACTGGTTGTGCTGCAATTTTATTAGGATGTAAAGCCAAAACTATTCACTCTTGGGCTGGAATTGGACTAGCTTCTGGAGAATCTTTTGATATTGTTAATAAAGTTCTTAATAATAAATATAAAAAAGCTCGTTGGAAAACTATTGATATTCTAATTATAGATGAAGTCTCTATGATGTCAGAAAAATTATTTGATATATTAGATCTTATAGCAAAAAGAGCGAGAAAATGTTTTGATAAACCTTTTGGTGGAATACAGTTAGTGTTTTCAGGTGATTTTTATCAATTACCACCTGTTGGCGATGATCATGATCAAATTACTAAAAATTTTTGTTTTGAAAGTTCTAATTGGAAAAAAACTTTTAATTCTACAATTAAATTAACAAAAATTTTTAGACAAAATGATTTAGATTATACTAAAATTCTAAATCAAATTAGAGTTGGTAAATTAACTAAATCTTCTTATAATAAATTACTAGAAAGAGTTAATCTTGTTAGAGATAATAATGAAAATAAAATATTACCTACTATTTTATTACCTAAAAAATATGGGGTTGATTTAATTAATAAAACCGAACTATCTAAGCTTACCGGTGAAGATTACATATTTAATACTACTAGAGTTGATATATCTGAACTTTCACTTACCAATGATGAAATTGTTGAGTTTGATATTGCATCCTCCCAGTTTAAAGAAAATGAATATAATAATTTAACTGAAAATATTATGGCTGATAAAAATTTACTATTAAAAGTTGGAGCACAAGTTATGTGTATAGCTAATATTGATATGGAAAGCTCACATCCTATTGTTAATGGTTCACAAGGTATTATTACTGAATTTAAAAATGGATTACCTCTTGTTGAATTTAAAGATGGACAAAAAAAAATTATTGGTTATCATAATTGGTCTAGTGAAAATATTAAAGGTGTTGCTATTAAACAAATCCCACTAATTCATGCATGGGCTATCACAATTCATAAAGCTCAAGGTGTTACTCTTGAATTTGCTGAAATTGATTCAGGATCTAATATATTTGAAGCTGGACAAACTTATGTTGCATTATCTAGAGTTAAAAGTCTATCTGGATTGTATCTTACTGCTTTTAATCCACAAAAAATTAAAGTTAATCGTAAAGTTATCGAGTTTTATAATTCTATTTAATCTTTCTTGATTTATTCTTTCTTTTTCTCGGAGTTATTCTCATAAATTTTTTTTTTGTATTATATGGTACACAATAATAATTACATATTTTAGAATAATTTATATTACCATAATTTTTGTTAGCTTTTTCTAAATTTGTAATTATGTTTCCAGATGCATCTACTCTTGTTGCTGGAGTTCCTCCATCTTTGTGACTCCATTTTCCGTTATCATCTCTTCTATAAAAATGATAAGTATTTTTTGGATCAATTGCTAATGCACCCATATAGTGTGTTTTAGGACATTGTTTTTTTACTGTCGTTCTGTAAATATATTTATTATCAGCTTTTATTCGTTTATCAAGATTTTTACATGTATATTTATTATCATTTGTTATACGTTGGTATCCTGCATAATAACCTGGTTGTGCTGTAGCACAATATTTTTTTCCCTTTTCCAAACGTTTTTTGCAAGCATTTATTGGTCCTTTTTGTATCTTATTTAAAAAATATGAATAACAATTATGACTTTTACGAAGTGCTTTATAAGTATTCCATTTTTTTGGTTCAAATATTAATCTTTTACGTGTTTTATTCATTATATATATTATTATTATTATTATTATTATTATTATTTATGTATATAAATGTTCAAAAGCTAATGTCATTGACCAATCCATATTATTTAAATCTAATATTCTACCATATTCATCATAAACTGTAATTGTTAATCTTTGTATATTTACTGGTCCAAAATACTCTCTTGATCTATTTAATTGAGTTGAAAGACCAGGATCATTTACACTGTTATACACTCCATTGCCTATTAAAACTGATGCTAAATTTACTCTTGCTATTATATGTTTATCCATCGCTGTGTGCTCTCCATATGTTGCTACCATTCCTCCTGCAAAATTTTGCTGAAAATCATTTATAGCTATAAATCCATATTTTGGACCTTGAATCATTAATATTCCTTCTGATACCATTGAATATCCTGTTTGAATTGGTGAATTATTTGGTCCCTCTGGTATATTATTATCAAATGTTGATGTTGTCATATCATATTCTGCCACCCTATAACCTAATAACCATCCTAATCTTACTTGAATATTTTCTTCCATACTTAAATTACCATCTATATCTACATTAAAACGAACTATCAAACCATTATAATCTCCAAAACTTCCCAAAAATACAGCACTGGCACCTGCTGGATCTGGTGGTTGTGTTAATATTGGTTTAGATAATATTGATTTACCTGATGTACGATCCGTTGTAAAAGTTAAGTCTACATTTGGATTTATTGTTCCATCTCGCACTGCACCTTGATTATCTGGACCTGCTGCTGCTGCTGTTGGCTTTTGTGTATTCATTAATCCATTTGTTGAAGGTAAATCTGCAAATGGTATCATTCCTACAATACCATCACCTGAATCACCTATAGTTCTTCGTGGCAGTGACGCACCTTCAGGCGAATTTGGTATTTCAGGAGCAGCAGGAGCTGCTTTAAATTCTCCTTGATTATTTATTGCACCTAATATTCCCATTGATAATGCATTGTTCATTGCTATCTCTATTGGATAACCATTTGATTCTCCTGCCCAACCATTTTCATAATTTCCATCTGGTAATTCTATTTTCCATGCCCACCTTATTGGAATAAATCCTGGATAAGCATTCCATGCTGATCCTGCTGCACCAACATCAGCTACTCCTGTTCCTAATATTAAACGTGCTTCTGCTGGTCCATTAAATGATCCTGCACCTAGATTTACACCATTATTATTCGTACGATATTGTTCTTTTGCTATTAATAAAAATGTTGTGTTTCCCTGACTTTTTGATACTGCATACCATGTGGTTGGCATTTCTATATCAGCAATACGCATAGTAGTTACACGTTTCTCTACCTCTGGTAAAGTTATTGTAAAATTTGTTGATAATGTTTTATAATAATCTTTTCGAAATCTTGTATCTATATTTACTGAACGACTAAAACTTCTTACATTTATAGGATTTAACCATCCTGGAGGTGCACTTACTCCTAATCCTCCTACTCTTCCGTCTAATAAACTTGCTTCTTTTCCTAATATTTCATTTGGATTTGATATTAATACATGCCCATCAACTTCTGTTATTGATACTGGTTTCTCCGACCAAGTACCTGCTTTACCAGCTTCACTATTTATTTTATTTATCAGCATTTGTGCTACAGTATCTATAAAAAATAATATCTGTCTATTTTTTTCTCCCCCTAAATCACCACTTGTAACTAATATATTTAATTGATCTTCTAATTTTTTTTTTGAACTTGTTACTTGTTCTTCATTATAATCTTTTTTTAATTGAAATAATTTTATTAATTCTTCTGGTTTATAAGCATCTATATTCAGATTTAAATTTTCCATTTTAATATAATAATTAAGTATATTTTAAATTATAAATCATAATTATGTTAAATATTATTTATAATTTAATTTCTTTATTCAATTTGATAATAATAAATAGTATCTTATTATAGATAAATATCTATCTACTTATACTTGACCCCTTATACTTAACCCATTATACTTAACCCCTTATACTTAACCCCGTATACTTAATCCCTTATACTTTCTCTTAGTTGAGAGAAATGTTTCTAATAATTATTCAAGTTTTACATAATTGCACAAATACTATAATAATTTAATATTTCTTTACATGTATTTTCACTCTCTTTTTCATCTAATTTTATAGTTGTTAGTAAATTTTTTTCCTCTTCTTTATTATCAAATTTTTTTACTCCTAAAAAATTTTCATCTAATTTGTATCTTTCTAATATTTTATCCCATAATGGTAATAAATATTTTTCTAAATTTTGTTCTTTTAAAACACTTATTTCTTGATACAAAATATTATATTTTTTTGCAAATTTATCTGCACTTCGTTTTGTAACTTCAGAAAATAATATATTATCTATTTTATTTCCTAAAATTATAATTGGTACCCTTTCTTTATTTTTATTCCAAAATGATATTTCTTTTATCCAATATTCTAAATTATCAAAGGAACTCTTTTTTGTAATATCATACATTAAAATTACTCCTGCTGCATCACGATAATATGTTTCTACAATTGATCGAAATTTTTCTTGTCCTGCTGTATCCCAAATATGTAATTTTAATTTATTATTATTTCTATCTTCTACAATTTTTGAACTAAAATCTACTCCTATTGTTGGTGCATAAACTTCTGTATTATTGTTTGTAAGTAATTTTTTTAAAAAAGTTGTTTTTCCTACATTAGTATCTCCCATTAAAATTATTTTTAATAAATAATCTACATTCTTCATTTCATATAATATACGAAAAAAAATTTGTTTTTTTACTACATTAATGGAATGCAAAAATTTAATCAGTTTTTATTTATATTCTGATTTTTGCGGGAGATTCCTAATACTGGTGGACGATTTTTTTCTATTTCTTCATCTGATAATACTGGAATATTTAGCTGGGGTGGACGATTTTTTTCTTCTTTTTCATCTAATAACATTATTGCCATTGCCGAATAATTATGTAAATCTATTAGTGTATCTCTTATTTTTTCATCTTCAACTAAATTTATTCCTTTATTTGTAACACTTGTTAATCTTGCTATTTTATCTCCGATTCTAACTATTACTCCTACTGAACCATAATTTGCAAAAGCATCACCGTAATCTGCATTTTTTTTTTCAAATAATTCAGCTGCCTCTGCTTGTACTTTAATTAGTTGTCCTAACCGGTCTTTTTTTATTTCTTTTGTCATTATTGATTTAAATTTATCCTATTAATTTTAAATCAATTTTTTCATATTTTATCCTCTACCACAACTTCCACACGATTTTGCGCCCTTCAAATGAGCTATATTTAAATTAAATTTATTTGCATCTGCTATTGGCTGTCGTAGTCTAGCTAAATACATCTCATCTTGCTGCTTTTTTATTATTGCATCAATCTTTTCTTGTTGAATACTTTTACGACTAGGTAAATTATTAAATTGCATTACACAACTATGAGGCATTATTTATATTTTAAAGATAAAATTATAATCAACTAAATGTATTTATTATTACTTGTTTTTGTGGAGTTCTTCCCGATACAGTTATTTTTAAACCATTATCACTTACTACTACTTTTTGCCATTCTGGTTTAACACATATATCATCTTGACCTTCTAACTTATATATATACTCTTTTTTTAAAAAGTCACTATAACCTTTTGAAACATATAAATCTCCTTTAAGTGTTACTACTGCTATTACCATATCTGATTCATTTACTTCTTGTGGTTTACTACAACCTATATCTATTATTTCATCTCCTGCTACTACATTATCCCATGTAACACTGCCATCAAATTCAATAAAATTTTCACCACCAATATTATTAAGTTTTAAATCAAATTTGTATACTGTTTTTTTTGATGCAACTACTACTGATAATCCATTATATCTTAGTAAATCTATCCCTCGCCATTCATCATCCTCACTCAGCTGGGAGGTCGCTGAAAAATCATCTATTACTCCATTCACCAGCTGTGGACGACAACATGCCCACTGTGCTCTTCGATTTATACCTCTTATAGAATTATTTTGTAATAAATGAATTATTATGTTATTTGGATTTATGTCATTTGGAAGGTCACCTACTGCTGAATATTTTATATTGGCACAATTATCTGTAATATTTACATTTCCAGCTGCAGCTAAAACAGTCCATTCACCATTTGTTTTATCCAAATAAATTGTAGATGAATAGTTAGGATTTTCTCCTTTAAAAGTAATAACAGCTCCATTACTACTAGCTACATTATCGGCTGTATTAAAATTATTTCCTATAGAAAAACTTGTAGGAAATAAACCACTGCGTGGTTCATCAACTTGACCATTAGCTCCTCCATCTTTCCAACTATCATCTTCTAAAACTTCCCATCCAACTTGCCCTGGATTATTTTTTTCTCCTAATATCCACTGCCCATTTAATTTATATAATAATGTAAAATAATAACCAAAATTACCAATTACTGTATTTACACTATATTGATATGGTGGATTAAATGAATTTCTCCAATCTGCAGATCCATCTAAATTCCATAAATTTAAAGCCCATCCAAATTCTCCTGTTTTTTTAAAAAAAGTTTGATTTATTTCTGTTTCCCATAATGTAGCAGAATATATTTCTTGACTTCCAAGACCAGATTTATGACCTTTACTTAGTGATGAAAATTGAGTATCACTAGGAGTGGGTTCTATTTTATAAGGTGTCATACGATAATTTAAATCTACTAGTAAGTCTTGATTACAATCATCAAAATCACATCTAGTAACACAAGGAACTGGAGGTGGCTGAGGATCTGGTGCTATATTTAATACACATGCACATACTGCTTCATCATCTGGATTTATTATATTAAATGTTCTAATTTTATTTCCTCTTTTTGCTTTATCAGCAATTTCTGCAGGATAAATTGAATAATTACTTCCTTTTAACTTTCCCAAATATCTAGCATAAGAATTATGTTTTATATCTACACCTTCACCTCCTGGACCTACTCCTGGTTTTAATGAAGTTTTTGTTGTTTTTGTTGAATTTCCATAAGATGGAAATTGATTTTCTTGAAATGAAGGTTTTGCTCTATCACTACTTTGGTCCCAGTTTACAAAATTATATTTAAATAAAGGTGTATTATCTAATTCACTTAGTCCTCTTGTACCTACTACATTTAATGAGCTTTTCTCTCCTTGATATAAACTTGAAGGTACTCTAACTGTACCCCATATGCGTTGTTGCTCAATCATATAGTTATTTGGTACTGTTATAAATTCGCTTTTTTTATTAAAATAAATAATGTCTGCTGGTTTATTTTCACAATTTAAACATTGTACATCTGCATATTCTATTGAACTATTTTTATCTTCTTCCCAATCACATTCTATATAAGCTGAACCTGGCATATATATTTATAATTATATATTAAATGTTTTAATAACGACATCATTTTGATATCTACCTACTGCTGTTAATTTATCTCCACTATCATTTATTGTTACTTTTTGCCATTGTGGAGTAGCACAATAATCATCTCCTATTTTAAATTCGGTGTTTTTAAAACTTACATATCCAGCACCTGTATTTACTTCTCCAACATATAGTTTTCCTGGTAATGTTACTATTGCTATTTTAGATTGTAATTCATTTATTTCTTTTCTTTGAGCACAAAATCCTATTACTGTTTCATTATTTATATTACTTTGTAAATTTATTTCTAATTTTATTTCACATAAATTAATCCATTCTCTGCGAAGCCTTCCTCCCAAAAGGGGATTATTTGGAGGCTGTGCATCAGGTATTATATATTGTGATGGTGCTTGGGGTGATGCCGGATCTAGTACTGGTGTATTTAGTTTTACTTGTGTTATTATTCCTTTTGTTGTTATAGCAACCGCATATTGTCCAGCTAAATCAGTTAAATTAATATCAAACCATTCCCCTTGATCTAGAGCGATTAATTTTATTATTCCCCACCATCTAACTTGATCATTTTCAAAATTTGTTGGAGCATTATCTGTTACTCCTTGTGGAAATCCTACTACCCATGCTGGTATATCACCACCTGATCTATCATCTCCATTTGACATGCCCTTTTGTATTAAATGAATTACTGTATTATTAGGATTTCTATCACCATTTACAGGTGTTACCGTTGTTCCCATATTTGCTACTTTACCTACTGCTATATCAGTTGTCTCTCTAAATATTTGATAGAATCCTAATCCTCCAACATTAGGTGATACTTGCTTATATTCATCTAAATCTACCTGTCCTTGATACAAAGTTCCTGCTTCTATAGGAAAGAAGCCTAGATCACCTGAAGTAAAAGTTATTAATCCATGTTCACAACCTTCAGTACAATCATAACTTGTTACTTCATCTTCTAATGGAGGATTATAATCATATGGATTTGAACCTGGAAATTGTTGTTCTTGCCATCGATTTCCATCATAATTAGGTGGTCCGCCAATAGGTTCATCTACATCTGCTAGGAAAAATAATCTTTTTGTACCTCCTTGGTCATCTGGTTGACTCCATAATGTTACATATGGTGAAACAATTGAAGCATCACCTCTTACTACTACACCATTTACCATTGCTTGTCTTCCAAAAAAAGAAGTTGCTTCAAATGATAAATGAAAATCTTCGCCTGCTTGATTATTAGCTGTATTTTCTTGTAAAGAAACGTCCCTCTTTATCCATGACATACCATAATTTTTACTTATATATATATAACTTTTACCCCATAAAGTAGCCATTATATATTGTCCTGTTTCATTTGTAGAAACAGATGAAAAGTTAACTGCGACCTCATTTACTGGACTGTATTGAAAATCTATTGCATAATCTGTCATACCAACATCTACATCAATATATGGGTCACAATCATCAAAATCACAATTACATATTACGGGATAAGGTGGGTCTGGTCCTGGCCCTGGTCCTGGTCCTGGTCCTGGTCCTGGTCCTGGTCCCGGATCAACATTTAATACACATGCACATGCTGCCTCATCATCTGGATTTATTATATTAAATGTTCTATTTTTGTTTCCTCTTTTTGGTATATCATCAAATACTTTGGGATAAGTTGAATAATTACTTCCTTTTAACTTTCCCAAATATCTAGCATAAGAATTATGTTTTACATCCACGCCTTCACCTCCTGGACCCACTCCTGGTTTTAATGAAGTTTTTGTTGTTTTTGTTGAATTTCCACGAGATGGAAATTGATTTTCTTGAAATGAAGGTTTTGCTCTATCACTACTTTGATTCCAGTTTACAAAATTATATTTAAATAAAGGTGTATTATCTAATTCACTTAATCCTCTTGTACCTATTATATTTAATGAGCTTTTCTCTCCTTGATATAAACTTGAAGGTACTCTAACTGTATCCCATATCCGTTGTTGTTGAATTTTATAATCATTTGATACTTTAATTAATCTACCACCATTAACAAATTCAATTATTTCTCCTGGTTTATTTTCACATTTTGAACATCCTTTATTATTATTTTCAATTATTGTCATATTACTGTGTATATATATTATATTATATTGAATTATATAGAAAAATTTTGTATTATGGTAGTACCATTTTGTTTTCGTCCAGCTAAAGTTATTGTTCCACCATTTTCAGATTAGGATTTAGCCC
>Ga0208645_1000784_pt1 | contig 31395 bp, 27 predicted proteins | sample VirMetDEL_Sep_01_FD_184519 | JGI IMG/M metagenome (GOLD analysis project Ga0208645, IMG submission 184519) | Aqueous microbial communities from the Delaware River and Bay under freshwater to marine salinity gradient to study organic matter... | ecosystem: Environmental > Aquatic > Marine >... | reverse complement strand
CAGCGGGAATGCGTGCGGCCAGACCCTGCGCATCGCCCAGGCTGACGACCTTGAGCCCGGCCAGGTCGAGCGTCTGGCTGAGTGCCTGGCGCAGATGGGCGTCGTCGTCGATCAGCAGTACCTGAATGCGGCTGTCGATGGCGCTGTCGCTGGTCATGGCGAAGGATCCTCTGAGGGTTGCAGGTTGACGCCGGGGCTGGCCAGGCGCAGGCGCAGGGTGATCAGCGCGCCGCCGGCCGGATGGTTGGCCAGTTGCAGTTCGCCGTCCAGCGCACGCACCAGACTATCGCAGATGGCCAGGCCCAGCCCCAGGCCCTGGGCGCTGGTCTTGGTGGTGAAGAATGGCTCGCGCGCGCGCGCCAGCGATTCGGCAGAAAATCCGGGGCCATTGTCGCGCAGCAGCAGGATGAGGTGATCGGCCTGAAGCTCGATGCTGATCCAGATGCGTCGTGGCGGCGCCTTGTCGACCAGGGCGTCGAGGGCGTTGCCGAGCAGGTTGCCGAGCACCTGGCGCAGGCGCGTTTCGCCAGCCTGAACCCAGAGCGTGGCATCGGGCAGGTCACGAATCAGTTCCACGTCCATGGCCCGGCGGCGTTTGGCCAGCAGCGAGAGGGCGTCGTCCAGTGCCGGCTGCAGGGCAACCCGTTCCGGCGCGTGGCGGTCACGGCGGGCGAAGGCGCGCAGGTGCGCGATGATCGAGGCCATGCGCTCGGTCAACTCGCTGATCAGCTTGAGGTTGGCGCGAGCATCGTCGCTGCGCTGATGGTCGAGCAGGGTGCTGGCGTTCTCCGCATAGCTACGGATCGCTCCCAGCGGTTGGTTGAGCTCATGGCTGATGCTGGCGCTCATGGTGCCAAGTGCCGAGAGTTTGCCAGCCTGGACCAGTTCATCCTGCGCGCGTACCAGTTCCTGCTGCGCATGCTCACGCTCGAGCACTTCCTGCTTGAGGCAGCTGTTGAGCAGCTCCAGGTCCTGTGTGCGCTCGGCCACGCGCTGCTCCAGTTCGGCCTTGGCGCGGGCATCTAGGGCGATGCGTTCGAGGTAGTGGCGGCGGCGCAGTATCAGCAGGCCAAGCAGTAGCAGCAGTGCCAGCAAGGCAGCTGCGCCCACGGCCACGGCGCTGCGTACTGGGCGGTCGAGCAGGATGCGCGGAGCGAGAATGCTCACTGTCCAGCCGGTTTCGTCCAGGGTACGGCTTTGCGTCAGCCAGGCGTTGGGATCGAGATCGAGTCGGGGCGGAGCCTGGGTCGGGTAGGGCTGGTTGGCGGCAATGGCCGATTGTTCGACGCGGTCCAGTGGTCGGCTGGCGTGGAAGCGCCAATCCGGGCGCGAGGTGAGGATCACCACGCCGTTGGTATCGGTGACCAGCAATTGCTCGGGAGTGTTGCCCCACAGCGTTTCGGTATGGTCGAGGTCGACCTTGACCACCAGTGCGCCGATGTTTTGTTCATTCTCGCGTACCGGATAGGCGAAGTAGTAGCCGCGTTTGCCGGACGTCGTGCCCAGGCCGAAGAAGCGGCCCAGGCGCCCCGCCAGCGCTTCACGGAAGTAGGGTCGGAAAGCGAAATTGCCGGCGACGAAGCTGTCGGGTTTATCCCAGTTGGACGCGGCCAGGGTGATCCCCTGCGGGTTCATCAGGTAAATCACGTCGGCGCCGGTCTGGTTTTTCACGCGGGCCAGCAGGCGGTTGGCGTCATTCAGTGTGGCAGGGTCTTCTGGGGCATCCAGGGCGGCGCGCAGACCAGGAAGATCGCCGAGAATCTGCGGCAGGACCTCGTAGCGGCGTAGTGTGCCGAGCAGGTTGGCAACATACAGATCGAGAGTTTGTCGGTTCTGCTCGATCAGCACCTTGCGGTAATAGCTCTCGGCCAGGAAGTGGACAGGCCATAGTAGCGGGGCAAGCAGCAGCGCCAGCAGCACAAGGCTGCGCCAGCGAAGACGGCGGGGGTGGGGAGTGCTGGGCATGGGTTCGACTGCTGAAGGTGTTGTAAAACGGTCGATGCAGGTTACGCGACGTGGCCACTACTGTAACGTAGCGCCGCCGCCGGATGCGCGATTTTAAGCAGCAGAGCTCCAACCTGACGCTGCGGCGCGATGTCGACGGACGGGGCGAGGTGGCTGACACCGCGCGAGCCTTCAATACCCTGCTCGAACATCAGCAAAGCCTGATCCGCCATCTGACTGATACCGCGATCCAGCTCGCCACTTCGGCGGAGGAGATGAGCGAGATCAGCCAGAATATCAACGGCCTCAACGACAGCATCAGTGAGGTGGTCAGTGGTGCCGAGCAGAGTTCGTTGGCCAGTCGCGACCTCGCTCAGCTTGCCAGCGGTCTACAGCAGCAGATTCAGCGCTTCACTGCCTGAGACGCTTGGTTCAGGCACTGCTGCAGCGCCTCTTGCCAGTCCGGCAGGCGAATCTGCCACTCCTCTTCCAGGCGCGCACCGTCCAGGCGGGAATTGAGTGGGCGTTGCGCCGGTGTCGGGTACTCGCTGCTAGGGATCGGGCGTAGCCGGGCGCAAGGTTTGCCGGCGGCGCGCAGGTGCTCCGCGATGGCGCTGGCGAAGCCGAACCAGCTGGTTTCGCCCTGGCAGGTCAGATGGTAGGTGCCCCAGCGGTGGCGCCCTTGCTGCCACTTGTCGATCAGCTCGGCGGTGGCGTTGGCGATGCTGCCGGCCCAGGTCGGCGAACCGATCTGGTCGTCGACCACGCTGAGCTCCTCGCGCTCCTGCAGCAGACGCTGCATGGTCAGCAGAAAGTTGCGCCCGTGCTGCGAGTAGACCCAACTGGTACGCAGGATCAGGTGATCGCAGCCACTGATGCGCAGCGCCTGCTCTCCGGCCACCTTGCTGGCGCCGTAGACGCCCAGCGGGCGTGGCGTATCGGCTTCGCGATAGGGCGTCGGCTTGCTGCCATCGAAGATGTAGTCGGTGGAGTAGTGAATCAGCGGAATGTCCAGCTCGAAGCAGGCATCAGCCATGGCGCCCGGCGCCTCGGCGTTGATGGCGAAGACCAGTTCGCGCTCCTGTTCGGCCTGGTCGACTGCGGTGTAGGCCGCGGCGTTGATCACCAGCGCCGGACGCTCACGGAGGATGACCTCGCTCAGGCTCTGCGGACGCGCCAGGTCAAACTGTTCACGCCCCAGGCTGAGCAGTTCGTGTTCGGCCAGTGCCCGCTGCAGCTCACGGGCGACCTGGCCGGTGTGACCTGTAATCAGAATCTTCATGCAAAGGTCTCGGCTTCGTTCAGGTTCAGGCCCTGTTGATCCTTGACCGACAGCTGAGGTTCCAGGCCGTCGAGTGGCCAGTCGATTGCCAACTGCGCGTCATCCCAGCGGATACACCGTTCGTGCGCTGGCGCGTAGTAGTCAGTGGTCTTGTAGAGGAATTCGGCGTGCTCGCTGAGCACCAGGAAACCATGCGCGAAACCTTCGGGCACCCAGAGCTGACGCTTGTTTTCGGCCGACAGATGGACGCCGACCCATTTGCCGAAATTCGCTGAGCCGCGGCGTACGTCGACGGCCACGTCGTAAACTTCGCCAGCACTGACCCGGACCAGCTTGCCCTGAGCCTGCTGCAGTTGGTAATGCAGGCCGCGTAGTACGCCGCGCGCGGAGCGCGAGTGGTTGTCCTGCACGAACTCGCGGGATACCCCGGTGGCTTCGGCAAAGCGCCGTGCATTGAAGCTCTCGTAGAAGAAGCCGCGCTCGTCACCGAATATCTGGGGTTCGAGAATCAGTACTTCCGGCAGTGCCGTTGCGATGACTTTCACAGCGATTCCTCCGCCAGCTTGAACAGGTACTGGCCATAGCCGGTCTTGCCCAGCGCCTTGGCGCAGGCGAGCAGTTGCTCACGGTCGATCCAGCCTTGCTGGTAGGCGATCTCCTCGAGGCAGGCGACCTTCAGGCCCTGGCGCTTTTCCACCGTCTGCACGTAATGCGAGGCGTCGAGCAGGCTGTCGTGGGTGCCGGTATCGAGCCAGGCGAAGCCACGGCCGAAGCGCTCGACGCGCAGATCGCCGCGTGCCAGGTAGGCATTGTTCACGTCGGTAATTTCCAGCTCGCCGCGCGGCGAGGGTTTCACTGCCTTGGCGATCTGTACCACGTCGTTGTCGTAGAAATACAGGCCAGTCACGGCAAAGCTGGACTTGGGTTTGGCCGGCTTTTCCTCGATCGACAGCGCGTTGCCTGCGGCATCGAATTCGACCACGCCAAAACGCTCGGGATCGCTGACCCAGTAGCCGAAGACCGTGGCGCCGCTGTCGTGGCTGGCAGCGCGCAGCAGTTTCTCGGTGAAGTGCTGACCATGGAAAATGTTGTCGCCGAGGATCAGGCACACCGAGTCATTGCCAATGAACGACTCACCGATCAGGAAGGCCTGTGCCAGACCGTCGGGCGAGGGTTGCTCGGCATACTGCAGTTCGATGCCGAATTGGCTGCCGTCACCGAGCATCTTGCGAAAGTTGGGCAGGTCTTCGGGGGTGGAGATGATCAGAATCTCGCGAATGCCGGCCAGCATCAGCACCGACAGCGGATAGTAGATCATCGGCTTGTCATAGATCGGCAGCAGCTGCTTGGACACGCCGAGGGTGATGGGGTGCAGGCGAGTGCCGGAGCCGCCGGCGAGGATGATGCCTTTCATTGAAACTCCTTATAGCGCGCCGAGTCGCTGGCCTTGATAGCTGCCATCCTGCACGCGGCCGCACCAGTCGAGGTTGTCCAGATACCACTGCACGGTCTTGCGCAGCCCGCTTTCGAAGGTTTCCTGCGGCACCCAGCCCAGTTCGCGCTCGATCTTGCCGGCGTCGATGGCGTAGCGCAGGTCATGACCCGGACGGTCCTGCACATAGGTGATCAGCTCCTCGTAGCGGGTGATCCCGGCCGGCTTCTGCGGCGCCAGCTCTTCCAGCAGGGCGCAGATGGCTTTCACCACGTCGAGGTTCTTCTGCTCGTTGTGTCCACCAATGTTGTAGGTCTCGCCCACCTTGCCTGCGCTGACCACCTTGAGCAGCGCGCGCGCATGGTCTTCCACGTACAGCCAGTCGCGTATCTGCTGGCCGTTGCCATATACCGGCAGCGGCTTGCCCGCGAGGGCGTTGAGGATCATCAGTGGGATCAGCTTCTCGGGGAAATGGTACGGCCCATAGTTGTTCGAGCAGTTGGTGATCAGCACCGGCAGACCATAGGTGCGTTGCCAGGCGCGTACCAGATGATCGGACGCTGCCTTGCTCGCTGAGTACGGTGAGCTGGGAGCGTAAGGGGTGGTTTCGCTGAACAGCTCATCGACACCGTGTAGGTCGCCGTACACCTCGTCGGTGGAAATGTGGTGGAAGCGAAAGGCTGCCTTGCGCTCTGCATCCAGACCCAGCCAATAGGCGCGGGTGCTTTCCAGAAGGCTGTAGGTGCCGACGATATTGGTCTGGATGAAGGCGGCCGGGCCGTCGATGGAGCGATCGACATGAGACTCGGCGGCCAGGTGCATGATGGCGTCGGGCTGGAACTCGGCCAGGGCCGTGGCTACGCGCTCGCTGTCGGCGATGTCGGCGTGGAGGAAGCGGTAGCGCGGACTGTCGGCGACCGGCGTGAGCGACTCCAGGTTGCCGGCATAGGTCAGCTTGTCGAGGTTGAGTACCTCATGCTCGGTGTTCTGAAGCAGATGACGAATCAGAGCCGAACCGATGAAGCCGGCGCCGCCGGTGATAAGGATGCGCATCTGTTCATAACCTCGCAATGTAACCTTTCGCCATACCCACGATCCGAGTGCGGTAAGTGCAATGAACAAGCGACGGATATGGACAGTGCAAAAACAAAAAGGCCTGCATGAAAGCAGGCCTTAGATATTAGATGGTGCCGGCACCAGGAGTCGAACCCGGGACCTACTGATTACAAGTCAGTTGCTCTACCAGCTGAGCTATACCGGCACTGAAGGGCCGCCATTATATCCATTCGTCGGCCTGAGTAAAGCCACCTTCGAGCCAGGTTTTTTCAGGCTCGGCTATCAGTGGCTTCTGGCTTATGCACAAAGAGAAGGCATAAGCGACAGCCACGCACCGACGCTGTGCGATTCATCACGATTTTTTGCAAGTCGTTGTTTTTTCAGGTGCTTAGGTGGCTGTTCGAAAAATAACCAGATGTCTACAGGGCAATTCCCGGCTGGCTTTGGCGCATTTGCCCAGAAAGGATCAACAGAGTTATCCACAGCTTCTGTGTGCAACTCAGGCGCGTTCCGCCAGCAGCAACAGGTTGCGTGGGCTCAGTTGGTAATCGCAGAAGGTGCCCAGTTTCACGCTGTAACCCTTTTCCTGCAGATACAGGGCGCGGTCCAGCAGCAGCCAGAGTTCCAGCGGCCGGCGGAACAGGTTGCGCAGCAACTCCAGGTTTCGCACTTCGGCCAGGCGCTGCCACCCGCGAGCTTCCAGCTCCGGCCAGTTCTGCTCTCCGGGCGATGGTACGGCGCGTAGCGCGGCGAGGTCATGGCAGAAGCTGGCGAAGGGTTTGCTGAACCAGTCGCTGGGCAGTGATGGCGTTGGCAGGTATTCATCGATGCCGCGGAGCTGGCGTTGCAGCAGGTCGAACGCCAGGCGCCAGGCCATCGACTGGTTGCGTTGTCTGCGCACGCGAGCGCCAGCCGTGACGGTCTCGCTCAGTGGGAGGCCGAGGTCGTCGCGTGACAGTCGCAAGGCGGAGGTTTGTGCGGCAGCCGATAGCGGTTGGTACTGCAGGCCGGCGATGCGGTTGTAGCAGCAGGGGGCGACTGCCAGCTGGGTACAGCCTTTCTGGCTGGCCAGTTGCAGCAGGCGTACATGCAGATCACCGCAGGCGTGCAGGGCGACGGGAGTGTGCTCTTGCTGCAGGCGCTCGCAGCAATCATCGGCCAGTACATCCTGTTGCAGATGCTGGGCATTCAGCCCCGAGCGTTCGCTCAATGCGCGGCCTGACTCGATCAGCGCCGAGTCGTACTCCAGGCAGGTCAGCTGCTGATCGTCACTGGTCAGCCAGCGGCCCAGATGGCCTTTGCCGGAACACCAGTCGAGCCAATGCACGGGGCGTTGGCGAAACTCCAGATGACCGGCAAATGCCTGGATCTGCGCCAGCTTCCTGCCAGGCACGTCGACACTCAGAGCGTGCTCGCGCACCGGGCTGGTGATGCCTGGCAGTTGCTGCGCATGGCTGAGCGCCTGTGCGGCCTGTGCCAGTTCGGGGAAGGGCGCTGGTGCCGTGAGGGCGAAGAGGTTGCTGTCGCCGCTCTCGGCTTCTTCCAGCGAGCGGCTTCTGAGCCAGGCGCAGAGTTCGGGTAGTTCGCTCGCCCATGGCAGTTGCAGATGATGAAACGGTCGTGGGCGCCAGAGCGCCTGATGACGCAGGAGAAAGTCATCCAGTGCCTGGAAGCGAGCGAGCAGGTCGCCTGAGGTGAGGATGGGCGTGGACATGGTTTATGTGACTGGCAGAGCGGGCCGCCGAGACGGCCCGATTGTCTTAACGGCCCTGGCAGGCGTCGACACGCAGCCAGCGCTCCAGGCGACGGAACAGTAGGGTCAGCACCAAGGTGATGAGCAGGTAGAAGAGACCTGCGTAGCAGAAGAACAGCATGTACTGGTAGTTCTTCGCCGCAATGGTTTTGGCCATACCCATCAAGTCGTAGAGCGTCACGGTATAGACCACGGCGCTGGCCTTGAGCATGAGGATGACTTCGTTGCTGTAAGCCGGCAGGGCGATGCGTGTGGCGCGTGGCAGGATGATGAACAGTAGCGCCTGCTTGCGTGACATGCCCAGCGAACGTGCGGCTTCTACCTCACCTTTGGGGATCGCATGGATGGCACCACGCAGGATTTCGGCGATATAGGCTGCCGTGTGCAGCGACATGGCCAGCAGGGTGCAGAAGAACGGGTCACGCAGATAGGGCCAGAGCATGCTCTTGCGCACGCCCTCGAACTGCGCCAGTCCGTAGTACACCAGCGCCAGTTGCAGCAGCAGCGGCGTGCCGCGGAAGAAGAAGATGTAGCCGTAAGGTACGGCGCGCACGTACCAGTGCCGGGAAGCGCGGGCGATACCCAGCGGCACTGCGAGAATCAGGCCGATGATGGCCGAAAGCCCCAGCAGTTCGAGGGTGAGCAGGGCGCCCTCGAGCATCTTGGGCGTCCATTTGGCGAGCAGTTCCCACTCGCTCATAGCTCGTTCCTCGTGAAGCCCTGGCTCACGCGTTTTTCCGCCAGGTGCATGATGGTCATGGCCACGACGGTGAGACTCAGGTAGATGAGTGCTGCTGCCAGGTAGAAGGTGAACGGCTCCTTGGTGGCGTTGGAGGCGATGCTGGCCTTGCGCATGATTTCATCGAGGGAAATAAGCGAAACCAGCGCGGTGTCCTTGAGCAGTACCAGGTACAGGTTGCCCAGGCCAGGCAGAGCGATGCGCCAGACCTGCGGCAGGATGATGCGCCAGAAGATGCGCATCGATGACAAACCAAGCGTCTGACCCGCTTCGCGATGCCCCTTGGGGATGGCCAACAGTGCGCCGCGTAGGACTTCGGTCGCGTAGGCACCGAAGCAAAGGGCCAGGGCGCAGGTGCCGGCGGCGAAGGGCGAAAGCGCTAGGTCAGGGTAGCCGAACAGGCTGCCGATGGCATTCAGACCGCTGACCGTGCCGAAATAGACCATCAGTACCCAGAGTGTCTCGGGAACGCCGCGCACGACCGTGGTATAGAACGTGCCCAGTGCGCGCAGGATGGCAAAACGAGACGTCTTGGCAACGGCGCCCAGCAAGCCCAACAGCAGGCCCACTGACACGGCGGCCAGCGAGAGCTTGATGGTCATGAGCGTGCCTTCGGCAAGCTGGTTGCCGAAGCCATGCAGGTCGAGAATCATGGTCTTGTTTTTCTAACTCAGTGCAATGGCGCCCCGGGGCGGGGCGCCTGGTACGCATCAATAGATGCTGAACGGGAAGTACTTGTCGTTGATCTGCTTGTAGGTGCCGTCGGCGACAATTTCCTTCAGAGCAGCGTTGAGCTTCTCGCGCAGCGGATCGTTCTTGCGCACGGCAATGCCGATCTTGTCGTTGTCGAAGACGGGCTCGCCCTTGAACTCGAAGTCCTTGCCGGCATCGCTCTTGAGCCATTCCCAGTTGACGAATTTGTCGGCCAGTACGCCATCGACGCGACCGGAGGACAGATCCAGATAGGCGTTTTCCTGGGTGTCGTAGAGCTTGATGTCGACGACGCCGTCGAGGTTCTCCTCCAGCCAGGTGCCGGCGATGGTCGAGCGTTGGGCGCCGATTACCTTGCCTTTGAGGCTGTCTTTATCGGTTTTGAAGTCAGCGCCTTTGGGGGCGATGAACTGCAGCTTGTTGGTGTAGTACGGATCGGTGAAGTCCACGGCTTGCTTGCGCTCGTCGGTGATCGACATCGACGCGATCAGGAAGTCGAACTTCTTGGCGTTGAGGGCCGGGATGATACCGTCCCAGTCGGAGGTGACCACTTCGCACTCGGCTTTCATCTTGGCGCACAGCGCCTGGCCGATTTCCACGTCGAAGCCGGTGACCTTGCCGCTGGCGTCGATCAGGTTGAAGGGGGGGTAGGCGCCTTCGGTGCCGAGTTTCAGTTTGTCAGCGGCGACAGCGCTGGTGCCAAAAGCCAGGGTAGCGGCTGCGGCCAGCAGGATCTTCTTATAGTTCTGCATGAATGTTGCTCCGTGTTAGCGATTGCTGGACATGAATTGTTTACAGCGTGCCGAATTCGGGTTGTCGAACACCTGGGCGGGTGGCCCCTGTTCCTCGACCAGCCCCTGGTGGAGGAACACCACCTCGCTGGATACCTGGCGAGCGAAACTCATTTCATGGGTCACCAGCAACATGGTGCGACCCTCGTCGGCAAGTGCGCGAATCACATTAAGCACTTCTTGTACCATCTCCGGGTCGAGGGCCGAAGTTGGCTCATCGAACAGGATCACCTTCGGCTGCATGGCCAGGGTGCGGGCGATAGCCGCGCGTTGCTGCTGGCCGCCGGATAGCTGGTTGGGATAAACGTGACGTTTGTCGGCGATGCCGACCTTGGCCAGCAGCGCTTCGGCCACCTCGATGGCCTCGGCCTTGCTCTGGCCGAGTACGCGACGCGGCGCCTCGATGATGTTGTCGAGCACGCTCATGTGCGGCCACAGGTTGAAATTCTGGAAGACGAAGCCGATCTCGCTGCGCAGGCGGTTGATCTGCCTGTTGTCGGCAGCAACCAGATCGCCGTTCTTCGCGGCCTTGAGCTTGAGCTCCTCGCCGGCGACGAAAATCTGACCCTGGTGTGGGTTTTCCAGCAGATTGATGCAGCGCAGGAAGGTGGACTTGCCGGAGCCGGAGGAGCCGAGAATCGAGATGACGTCGCCGTCTTTGGCCGTCAGGGAAATACCCTTGAGCACTTCGAGATCGCCGTAGCGTTTGTGCAGGTTGCGGATTTCCAGCGCGGGCGTCGCCTCGGCCATGGGGTGGTGTCCTCTTCTTCTTCGAATGCACTCCGGCGTACGGCGGGCCGTCCTGGCTGGCGGCCAAGCTAGCATAGCGTTTCCGTGACCGCCAAGCCGTTTGCTGGCCTATGGCTTGCTCTGCGGTCAGGGTGTCGCCTGGCTGCAGCAGGTTGTCGCGCAGACGCAAAACACGCCGATCAACGTACGTCGTTCAAATACTGTTCAACCATGCCGTCCAGACGTGCCTTGATTGGCTGCCAGTCTGGCATGGATTGATCGAGCAGGCGCCAGAAGGCTTCCGAGTGGTTATGTTCCGCAAGATGGCAAAGCTCGTGAAGCAGGACGTAGTCGATGCACTCGGCAGGCGCTTTTACCAAGTGCGGATTGAGCGTCAGGGTGCCGGAGTGCGAGCAGCTTCCCCACTGCGTCTGCATGGTCAGCAAGCGTAGCGCAGGCTTGTCCCTGACCCATGGGGTCTGTGCGATCAGGCGCTCCAGGCGTTGATTGAACTGTTCGCGCGCGCGCGCCTTGTACCAGTCGAACAGCAGCTCGCGCACCTTTTCTGGGCTGTTATGACGCAGTGTCACGCACAGCATTCCGCGCAGCAGCTTTACCTGTTGCGGCGCTCGCGGAGCCTCCTGCACCTTCAGTGGATAGCGCTTGCCCAGGTAGAAATGAGTCTCGCCGCTGACGTACTGGCGTGGGCGAACCTGCAGCAGGCGTTCACGGATGGGCTGCAACTGCTCCCAGATCCAGCGAGCCCGATTCGCCACTCCCCGGTTGATCTCTTCTTCGCTGGCGGTCTGCGGCGCCAAGACCTCGACCTGGCCATCCGGCTGCACCTTGATGGTCAGTTTGCGCGTGGTACGCGCCAGCCTACGCACCTGATAGCAGATGATTTCGCCGCCATAGTGCAACTGGCTCATCAGCGTTTGCGCGTCCCGGCACGCACGATTTGCACGACCTGCTCCACCAGCGCCTGCACGCTATCCATACCCATTCCCAGGGGTTTAAGTGCCATGAAGTACAGAGGAAGAAGCTGCTGGCGTATTGACGCTTCGATATTCAGCGGGTTGATGGAAAACTCCCGCACGGCCTGATCGACGATGGCATCGGTCTGTTCGGCCAGCACCACCCAACTCTCGTCAGTCGCTACCTGTTGCTCCGCAAGCACCAGTTTGAAGGCGCCGTAATAGGCCTGTACGTGCGGGCTGCCGCGTACTTGCTGAGGTAGTTCATCGAGGTGGCGCTGTTGCACCTGCTCATCGAATGACTTGAACAACAGATACTGCTTGAGCGGATGGTCGAACAGCGCGTCGGCTTCTGCGATCACCTGACGCAGCAGTTCGGAGAAGCGTTTTTTCGCGTAAGGGTCGTCCAGAAGCTGATCGATTTCGCGGGTTACGCGGGTCTGGATGATGTCCTTCTCGTTGCGTGCTTTCTCGTCGCTCCAGTTTTCCGGATGGTGCGAGCCCATTTCCCCCACCAGATAAGCACCCTTGGCTTCACGCACATCGATACCCAGCACGTGCTTGTCCATGAGCTTTCTCACTTGCACTGCGTACTCGTCGTAATCCACCGTATCGCCTGTGATCTGCTTGAGGCGCTGACGCAGGTTGGAAAGCTGCTTGACCGTCTCCTTGTATTGGCGGCGGGTGTTTTCGCTGACGCTTTTGTCCTGAAAGAACGCCTGCGATTGCAGGGCAATGCTCAGGCAGCCGGCAAACTCGCTGAGCAGGGCATAGAAGTCATCGCGCGCCTTCTGCCGGCTATCGACCTGCACGCCATCGCGCTCTTCCAGGCGAGGCAGCAGCACTGCCAGCATCTGCTCGATATCCTGGGTGTTCTTCACCTCGGCGAAGATCGCCCACAGACGCTGATAGAGATCCGGTAGCTTCTTGTACTCGGTGCTCATCGGGCTGTAGAGGCCGTCCAGATCCTCGATGCTGTAACCGCCCTGGGTGCGGGTTGCCAGATCCTGGTACTGGGCGATGGTGATATCCAGCTCGCCGAGTATGCCGCGATAGTCGATCAGCAGGCCGTGCTTCTTGTGCGGGTGCAGGCGGTTGACCCGCGCGATGGCCTGGATCAGGTTGTGCTGTTTGAGGTTCTTGTCGATATACAGCACCGCGTTGCGCGGCTCGTCGAAGCCGGTGAGCAACTGATCGATGACGATCAGCAGGTCGGGGCCATCGTCTTCGGCGAATGCCTCGATCATGCGTTGCTTGTAGACCGTGCCGTCCTCCTTGCCGACATGCTTGTCCCACCATGCCTGCACCAGCGACTTGCTGTCCTCGTCGCTGTCGCTGTTGTCCTCGCGGCTATCGGGGGCGGACATCACCAGCACCGACGACACCTGGCCGATCTCATCGAGAAACGCCTTCAGGCGAATCGCCGACACGCGGCTGTCGCAAGCGACCTGGCCTTTCAAGCCATCGGTGACGTGCTTGCTGAAATGTTCGCTGATGTCGTGAGCGATCAGTTCCAGGCGCCCAAGCGCCTTGTACAGCTCGCCCTTCTTGGCGAACTTCTTCTTCAGGTCAGCTTGCTGAGCGGTGCTCAGGCTCTGCGTATGGCGTTCGAACCAGCTGTCGATGGCGCGGTCGTTGACGTCCAGTTCGAGGCGCCGCTCCTCGTACAGCAACGGCGTTACCGTGCCGTCTTCCACCGCGCGCTGCATGGTGTAGGCGTGCACGATGGGGCCGAACTTGTTCTGCGTCTTTTCATCCTGCAGCAGCGGCGTACCGGTAAAGGCCACGAACGCGGCATTGGGCAGGGCAAGGCGCATCTGCGCGTGGTTTTCACCGCCTTGAGAGCGATGCCCTTCATCCACCAGCACGATGAAATCGCTGCTGTCGTTATGGCACTCCGGCAGTTTTGCCGCCGAGTTGAATTTCTGGATCAGGCTGAACATCACTCGCGCCGACCCTTTGCCGATTTGCTGGGCCAGATGGCGCCCGGATTGGCTCAAGGCCTCATGCTGGTCACGCGCGCTCAGCGCGCCGGCGCTGGCGAAGGTCTTGCTCAACTGCGCTTCCAGATCGGTGCGGTCGGTGATCACCAGCACGCGGCAATTCTGCAGCTCCGGGTGGAAGATCAGTGCCTTGGTCAAAAGCAGCATGGTGATCGACTTGCCCGAGCCGGTGGTGTGCCAGATCACCCCGCCCTTGCGCGCACCACGCGCATCGCGTTGCTGAATGCGCTGGATCAGCGCGCGGATGCCGAACACCTGTTGATAGCGCGCGACGATCTTGCCGTGCTTGCTGTCGCTGTAACTGTAGAAACGCACCATATCGAGCAGCCGATCCGGGCGGCACAGGCTGATCAGCAGCTTGTCCTGCTGGCTGGCCAACAGGCCGCCGGCCAGCCATTGCTGATACCAGGCCAGGCTGGCTGCCGGGCGCTGAGCGAAGATGGCTTGTTGTTGCTCGGCATCCAGCGGGCGATTCTTCAGATCGGCGAACGCGACTTCGCCGATTTCCTCCTCGCGCCAGGCAGCCCAGAACTTCTCCGTGGTGCCTACCGTGCCGTAGCGGCCGCTGCTGCCATCGATCACCAGCAGCAACTGGCTGAAGGCGAACAGCTGTGGAATCTCGTCGGCGCGCTGATTGCGCAGCATCTGCGAGATGCCCTGTTTGATCAGCTCCTTGCCGTTGCTGGCGTCTGGTCGCTTGGCCTCGATCACCGCCAGCGGCAGACCGTTCACGTAGAGCACGATATCGGGAATACGCTGGCCGATACCGCTGGCGCAGCCCACACCCAGCTCTTCGGTGAAGTGGAAGCTGTTGTTATCGGGATCCGTCCAGTCGATCAGCGCGATGGTCGGGTTGACCTTGTTGCCCGCCACGAAATCGCTGACCCCGATGCCATACAGCAATTGCTCGGAGAAGCGCTGGTTGGCCAGTTGCAGGCCCTCGTTCAGCGCGGGTTGGCTGACCTCGGCCACCAGCTTGTTCAGCGCGGCTTCGCTCAGCCGGTGCTCCACGCCCGCGCCGTGAAAGCGCCGCTTGGCCAGCTCGGCGCGCAGCACCGGGGCCAGCACCACGCGCTCCTTGCTGCCGCGCATTTCCAGCGCCTGGCTGGGGCTCAGGTAGGTGAAACCCAGGTTGGCCAGCAGTGCCAGGGCGGGGATCTTGGCGCTGTACTCTTCCTGAAAGCGTGGTGAGGCGGTCACAGCACTATTCCTTGTTCTGCCAGCCACAGGCGACCAGCAGCGCTGGTGACATAGGCCTGCTGTGGATGGTTGATCACTTCGGGGTACAGGTATTCCAACAGGCCTTGCTGCTCGCGCAATGGATTCAGGTGGCCGGTTTTCAGTGCCACCACCTGGCGCTTCAAGTGTCTGGCCAATTGCTCCGCGTTGTGCGGGCGGATGCTGCATAGCCAGAGAATCAACGGCCAAAGCCTGTGCTTGCGGGCCTTGGGTGAAAGCGTTGCCAGTGCTGCGAGCAGCGGCTCGGGCAGCTCACCCGCATCAGGGGCGAGGTCACTCGTATTTACCCTGAGGTCACTCGTATTTGCCTCGAGGTCACTCGTATTTACCCTGAGGTCACTCGTATTTGCTCCGAGGTCACCCGTATTTGGCTCGTCTGCGCCTTGCTCCGGGAACAGCGGCAAGCCCGGCAGTTCCGCCAGCTGGTAGTAAGTCGCCGGCCCCGCGCCACCTTTTACCAGCAGGCCGCGTTGATGATGCAGGCGGCCCAGAATCTGGCTGGCGGCCAGGGTATCCAGATCGCTGATGGCGCGCAGTGCAGCGTTATCCACAGCGCCGGTTTCCGCCGCCAGCAGCAGCGCCTTGGCCTCGTCGGCGCTCAGGTGCAGATGGCTGAACTGCTGCAGCCAGCGCAACTGCTGCTCGCCCAGCAACTGGTGCAGCAGGTAAATGGCAGTGAACTGGTTTTCCAACTGGTGGCTGCTGAACACCGGCGCGGTCAGCCCCAGCTCCTGCAGCAGGCGGCGCATGGTGCGGATGCCGGTGCCTTTGGTTTCGGCAAAGTCCAGGTCATACAGCACCGCCGCGATGATCGGGTTGCGCAGTTGTGAGCCCATTTCGCCGAGCAGCGCGGTGGGCTTGAGCGAATAGCCGGCATTGCGGATTTCCAGACGATTGCTGTAACGCACCACCAGCGTTGGCTGGTTGACCTGATAGTCGCGGTGCATCAGCGCATTGACCACCGCTTCGCGAATCACCTTCTGCGGCAGCAACGGCTGGTCGGAGCGCTGGGTTTCGCCTTCGCGCAAGCGGAAGTGGCGCGGCATGTCGTCGAGGATGGTCGCCTCCAGGCGGACGATCAGGCGCAGCAGCGGCTCGCGAAAATCCTGGGTGGTGGCGAAGCGCTGTTCAGGGTCTTCGACCCACTGCGTACCCTGGATGCGTACATAGTCCACCCGTACGGCCGGCAGCAGGCGGCGCAGCGCCAGTGGCTTGCCCAACAGCAGCAGGCCCGCCACATTGGGCCGCCAGTGCCCGTCGATGCGCTTGACCAGATTCAGCGCGCGCAGCATTTCCTCATCGCTGGCCAGCAACTCCTCGGCCTGCGGGCGCACACGGGCGCGTAGTTGCCGATACAGGGCGATGGCGCCGTCATCGAGGTCATCCCACTCGGCGTCCGGCAGGATCACCTGCTCGAAGCTCATGCCCGACTTGGCCAGCAGCAGCGGTTCCAGCTCTTGTTGCGAGCACTCGTAGTCGCCGTTCAGGCCGCGTCGCCACACGCCGGTCTTGCGCTTGTTCTTGCTGTCGAACCTGCCCTTGAAGATGCAGGGCTTGGCGGCGGCATCCAGCTCCGGCACATACAGCACCACGATTCGCTGGCGATCGATCAGGGCGGTCTGGCTGTGTATGGCGATGGCGGTCTCGAACTGCTCGCGGCAGTTGCCCTGAATCTCGTTCAGCAGCTTGTCGACATCGGCGACGCCTTCGGCCCAGAACTCGGTGTGCGTTGCGTCCGGCTCGCCTATCCCCAGCAGCAGGTAGCCACCGCCCAAACCTGGCTCATTGGCGAAGGCGCAGATGCTTTGCATGATCGAGGTGCCGGCCTGGCTGGCGCGTTTGGCTTCGATGCGCGGGTGCTCGTCGAGCGCACGCAGTTCGGCGAGCAGGGACTCAACGCTTTGCATCAGTGCTCGCAGCCTCCGAAAACGGCGGCGGCAAGACGCAGTGGCGAGCGGGTGAGGGCGCTGGAGGGCTGCATAAGGCTTCCTTGCAGAGGTTTGCCAGACGATACCAGAGGCGCGTCAAGGCGGCACCGTTGGCGCTGAGCCTCAGTGTAGGCAGCAGTGCTTGAACTTCTTGCCGCTGCCACAGATGCAGGGCTCGTTACGCCCCTGCATCTTGGTTGAGTGCGCCGGAGCCTTTGCCGGCCGGGCGCTGCGCTGAGCCAGCCAGTAGGCATGCAAGGCGCGAGCGGCGGGTTCGATGCCGCCGACCAGGGCCTGGTGTTGTTCCAGGCTCAGTTCATCGAGCTTGTCGAAGTTCTCTTCGCGGCCATGCAGGGCGATGGCCTGCAGATGGCTGGCCTGGGGCTGCGGTAGTGGCGGCCATTGGCCCAGATCGACACCGCGCATATAGCCGAAGCACCAGTCCTCGATCACGGTCACGGGCTTGCCCTGGTGCGCGTTCTCGTAGAACAACGCGGTGAAGTGCTCGGGTTGGGTCATCAGCAGGCTGGCGATATCGTTCATATGGCGCAGCAGCAGGCTCAGCACGGTTTGTTCTTCGTCGACGCTGGCAAAGGTCGGCGGCACGCCGCCCCACAGCTCCGGCAGCCAGGTGCTGGGCATCACCGCTTCGGGGCCGGAAACCAGCGCGGTAAAGAAGCCGTCCAGTTCGGAGATACCGAGCACCGAGTCATCGTTGCCGTGATCCAGTAAGGCGGCATCAAGAAAATCCAGCTCTTCCGGCGTTAGTGGTGTGTCATGCATGAAGCCTCCATCGATGAAGCACCAGCGGTGTAGGAGCGGCTTCAGCCGCGAAGCGTTACCCGACATACCGCCACGCCAAGGGCGCAAGCCGCGTGGCGATAAGCGTATCAATCACCCGAAGCGCTGCGGCATCCAGCATTAGCGTACGGCGCAGCGCCCAGCATCGTGGCTGGCCGCAAACCCGCTCGGTGGGTTACGGCGCCTTTGGCCTGGGTGCTGGCTGTTCCGCCCGCGCCAGGCGCCTAGCAGGCTGTTGAAAAACGTAAGCGAGGCAGGCAAGACAATACCGATGGCGGCCCCGCAAAAAACGGCCGAAAAAGCGCAGTTTACGAGTTGTAAATGAGCATTTTGAGGCCGTTTTTAACGCAGGCGTTGCCAACGCAGGTAGTTTTTCAGCGGCCTGCTAACCCACCCTACGGATTGGCGCCACATCCTCTTCCTCGTCGTCCAGGTGCACCCGGCGTTTGCCGGTCAGCAGCTGTTGCATCAGGGCCTTTTTCTCCAGCTTCAGCTTGTCCAGCTGAGCTTGCAGATTGGCGTTTTCGGCATCAGCGGTGGAGAGGTACCTTGGCGATTTTTTGTTGTTCGGCCAGTGGCGGTACAGGCACGGTGGTGTCGAGGAATGCGCTGGGCTTGATATTGAGTAGCCCGTTATTGCGCACGCCTGTGTTAACCAAGCCAGCTAATTGATCTTTCAGGTAGTCGGCCGCGAACAAGTGTGAGTAATAGCAGGGGTCGAAACCCTGATTAAGCTTGAAGCAGACATAAACATGGGGCACCAGGCCGGTAGCGAAGCTGTCCAATTTGAACACGCAGCCGTATTGATAGGTTTTGGAGTTGCCTTTGTTGTAAGCGAACTCACCCTGATTGAGCTGGATATAGTTATTGACGCTTTCACCTGCCATATAGCGACTGTATTTTTCTTCCCGGCTAACAAAGCCGGATAGCGATGAAATGGTCAGGATGGGATGCTCTTCACCATCTGATTTGCGCTGGATCCGAGTACTGATTTCGCTGAGTTTTCGCGTATACCAGGTGCCGCTGAACCCCACAAAGCGCTTTTTCCCCGTCAGCAACTGCTGCAGCAGTGACTGCTTCTGCTGCTGGCTATTGGCAAGCAGGCGCTCGGTAGTGGCGATGGCTTTGTCCCAAGTGGAAAGGACTTGGGCGATCTTGGTTTGTTCGGTTGTCGGTGGAATGACAACGGGCAGCTCTTTCAGTATTTCGGTTTCTAATTTGCCAGTGCCGTGTCCTGCCACGCTGACATTCTGTAGAAAAAAGTCTTTTTTCGAGACAAGAAGATAGGAAAGAAACAGCGGATCAATACCGGGCTTAGGAACTAGTGCTTTGATGTCCTGGTTGAATGCTAGTTCTATGCTCGCATAACCAACCGGAAAATCCTTGAGCAAGGTCATGCCACGTACGAGTACTAGGCTTGAACCTAGGGGGGCTCGTTTAGATTCGGTAAAACCTTTGTCCGTTAAGGTATCTATGCTGGTTGATAGATAATGGGTTTTCAGATCTTTTGCAGATATCCAGGGATGCTGTCCGCCCCAGAATTCTTCGTTCTGCTTGCTGGGGGTGCTGCCTGACTTAAACGAGGCAATTTCGCCAAGCGTGGTGGTTGTCCAATCTGAGTGCTTCATGCATCCAGCTCCCGCAAGTACCCATCCATTTCCCGCTTTAGCTCCAGCAGCTCCCGCTCCAGCTCTTCACGCTCAGCCTTGATCGCCAGCAGATCGATCTCCTCCTCGGCCTCGAAGGTAGCCACATAACGCGGGATATTCAGGTTGTAGTCGTTATCGCGGATGCGCTGCAGGCTAACCGGCTCCGCGTAGCGACTCTGGTGCTGGCGCGCGCGGTAGGCGACGACGATGCGCTCAAGCTGCTGCGGCCCCAGCTGGTTCTGGTTCTTGCCGGCCACGAAGTCACGCGAGGCGTCGATAAACAGCACGTCGTCGCCGCTCTTGGCCTTGCGGAACAGCAGGATGGCGGCCGGGATGCCGGTGCCGAAGAAGAGTTTTTCCGGCAGGCCGATCACGGCGTCCAGCAGGTTTTCCTCGATCAGCGCCTGGCGGATCTTGCCTTCGCTGCCGCCACGGAACAGCACGCCGTGGGGCACCACCACGCCCATGCGGCCTGTGCCGGGTTTCAGCGTTTCGATCATATGCAGGATAAAGGCGTAGTCGCCCTTGGTCTTCGGCGGCAGGCCGCGCTGGAAACGGCCGAACTTGTCGCGTTCGGCCTGTTCGATGCCCCACTTTTCCAGGGAAAAGGGCGGGTTGGCCGTGACCACGTCGAAATGCATCAGGCCACCGCTGGCATCCAGCAGTTTCGGGTTGCGGATGCTGTCGCCCCATTCGACCCGGTGGTTGTCCTCGCCATGCAGGAACAGGTTCATCTTCGCCAGTGCCCAGGTGGCGCCGATGGATTCCTGGCCGAACAGGGCGTAGTCGCGCGAGCCGGTCTTGTTCAGCACCTTGCGCCCGCACTTCATCAGCAGCGATGCCGAGCCGCACGCTGGATCGCAAATCTGCTCGCCCGGCTGTGGGTCGAGCAGTTCGGCCAGCAGGTCGCTGACCTGCGGCGGGGTATAGAACTCACCAGCGGTCTTGCCGGCGCCGGCGGCAAAGCGCGAAATCAGAAATTCGTAGGCGTTGCCGATGATGTCCAGATCGCCGATGCGCGAGGGGCGCAGGTTCATCCCCGGCTGGGCGAAGTCTTCCAGCAGGTGGCGCAGCAGGTCGTTCTTGCTCTTTTCCTCGCCGAGCTTGTTAGCGTTGAAGCTGATGTCCTGGAATACATCGCGCAGCTTGCTGCTGTTGGCGTCTTCGATGGCGTGCAGGGCCTTGTCGATGCGCTCGCCGTTGCCGGGCAGGTGGCGGTTCTTGTGCAGGCTGTAGAAGTTGGCCGACTCGGGCAGAACGAAGCGCTCGGTCTTCATCATCGCAGCGATCAGCGCCGGCTCGTTGCCGTACTTGGCCTGGTAGGCCTCGTAGTGATCCTGCCAGACGTCGCTGAGGTACTTGAGAAACAGCATGGTCAGCACGTAGTTCTTGTAGTCGCTGGCATCCACGCTGCCGCGGAAGGTGTCGCAGGACTTCCAGATGATGGCGTTGATTTCGTCCTGGCTGATCGGGCTATGGCTCATGGGCTTCTTCTTGACGGCATCAAAGGGTTGGGCTGGCGTGCGTAGTCGCGCGCAAACGGCGTTGAGCTTCGATAGTGGGTGGCGCCTGGCAGGGCCGTGCGAAGGTGTGCAGATTGCGGGCCAGGTCGCGAGGGGAGGCGGGCGTCTGATCGTACATGGCAGCGGGCGTCCCTGAGGTTGACGATGCTGTACACGGCGCATGGCAGACGGGCTGCCATTTTCTCCAGATAGAAAAAAGGCTCACATTGCTGTGAGCCTTTTTCGAATGTGGTGCCCAGGGACGGAATCGAACCGCCGACACTGGCTGAAGACCTGTAAGCCCGTTGTAAATGCTGCTCTTGGGGGCGTGCAGATTATGAGTGTACCCATGATGTGTACTCAAGGCCAGCGCGTCTATCGGTTGAGCTCCACAGGAAAGGCTTACCGTGGTTGCTTGGCGATTGGTCTCAGACGGTATGTGAGCACTCATTCCACGCGGGCTGTTTTAAGGGAGTTAATATGCGAAAAAGGTTATATGGTGTTGCGATGCTAACCTACAGGCCTGTACCCGAAGGGTCAGGGGGTTACGGGCACGTCTGTAAATGCCTCAGATAACCTTAGTCTTTCGAGTTTCTGCTGTGATTTTGTGAGATTTTTGAAGGCCGAGTGTAGCTCGAAGACATCAATATGCGCGGTGTTTGTCTCCAGCGCCGTATCATAAACCCCATAAGCTCTCTCATTAGCGACCATCAGTGCCCTTATTGTCGAGGCTCTCGATGTAATAGCGCCGATATAGGAGCGAGCCGGCTGGCTCTCCTTCCGTTTTGCATTGAAGGTTTCAACCTGAGCAGCTCCACGAGAATGTAGCTCGTTGCATGGGGTCAAAGAGTCACTACGCTCGCAAGAAAGCCCTTTGTCTTTCGCGTCGGAAAAGAGGGCGGGAAGTATCTTTCCATCATGGATATGCAAAGGAGAGAAAACGTAACGATGAATATATTCTTCATTAGTAACTACCCCTTTGGAGTAGGCGCTCACGCTTTCAGCTTCGCACTCCGCCTTGGGGTGTCTGGCATCAATCAACTCTGCGCGAGCAGAAACTACCTCACCGGCCGCTAGTGACTCAAAAAAAGCCCGACAACTCATTAAGTGTTAAATCCGAGCAAGAAATTCGAGAAGCTTTAAATCCAATTGAGGAGCGGTAAGGCTAATGTCGGGGCTCGCGTAGACTCCGGAGCTACCCTTATAGATAAAGTGGTAAGTGTTGTCGCCTGGGAAAGATACCTCTAGATAGCTGCCGTTCTGCTTCCAGAATAGCGAAATCTCACCGTCACCCGCTAGCATGGCGGCCGGTATCAGATAGCGTCGCAGCAGCTTGCCAGTAAACTCCAGCGCGTTGATGAACGAGCCAAATGTGGCAGCATGACCTCCATAGCCGTCCCAATCATCCTCAAGACTACGATACATCATAAGTCGTTCAGTCAAACTGCTCATCGCGTAATCCCAGCTTTTAGCGTGAGTCGGCGGCAGGGATCGGCCACTCCCAGTGGCAATGCTGGACTTTGAAAGCGTCGACGGCCATTGTCCTTGGGGACATTCAATCAGCGCCGGCTTTGGCTGATTAATTGTACTGCGTCTTTCCGCTACGGTACTCATGAAAGTCCCTCAATCAGGCTTTGCGAGAGTCGAAATTAATTAGGTGCTTTACTGCATCAGTGATTACATTGCCGAAAACTGCCTTGCTCTCGTCGTGAAGATACTTATATGCAGGTCCAATGGCGGAGTTCAGCTTGTTTTCATCGTCAACAAACGGCAAAGCATTAGAAAGCTGATATTTGTGTAGCGTTATTACGTTAACGTCAAATACAGAGCCGGTCAGATTGACATTGGCATTAATGTTAGTCAGGACCTTCCCTTCTAAGCCAAAGTTTGGCTCCGAGAAGAATCCATGATGCGAGTGGAAGGCATCATTGATCTGGTCAATGCCAGAGGGAAGATATTGACTGTCCTTATTGAATAGCTCTGTAAGCGGGCTCACTTTTCCGTCGTCAAAAGTAACCTTGAACGTATCGGTATACTGAAGTGAAAGGCTTGAGGCTTTCACATTTGCTAGCCAGGGCTTCAGTATTTCAAGGTAGTGGGCAACCTCGTGGGCGACCTTGTCCCAGCGTTCATACACGCCGCAGACGATATACAGGGCGTCAGCCTCAATATTGACCGCCATAGCTGGCTCGCCGTCCTCACGTATTCGGGCAAACGAAATACCGCCGATCATCCCAGGTGTCGTCATCGGTGGAGCTACCATCTGATGCTCGGGTCCGAAAGCAAGGTTGAGCATCATCTGCTGCTTTTCAACCACTCTAGGCAGGTGTTCCTTCAGCTCGTTGTGAAGGTTTCCGCCCGCCATCAGGTCTGCAAAGGCAAGCGGAGCTACCGGGGAAGTAAACTCGAAGATGAACAGTACGTTGCTGATTGCGTGCCCATGCTTGGCGTCAAACGGTTTAATGATGGCTGCCATGAATCCTCAAATAACCTGCTCAAATTAGACAGCTTATCGGCAGGAACACACTGCCTTGATTGAATGACTTCGGGTGCGCGAGCGTATCACAACACGCTCCCCTGTGTAGTTCCAATAAAGCACAGAATCGGCAGTGTGCGCGAGCTATGGAAGAGATAGCCATTGCCTTCCCCAGGCAGGGTGCGCCGTTGCTGTGCATGGGGAAGAGCTATTTCTGATGAAAAATCTGAGCGGCCTTTGTAAATAATGATGTGGCTGAATCCCCCCCGTACCCCTAGCTAGTCGGTCATACAGGCAGCACCGCTTGAGGGGCGTATTTAATGAAAGGGGGGGCGGCAAGTTAGACGAGCGCGTCAGCGCCTGGCTCAGTAGGTACACCTTGTGAGCCAACCCAGGCGACCACACGACAACACGGGGAAATGAGCCCTGCAGCTTGGATCAATTGTGTTGACTTTCAATGAGCCACAAGGCAGATTGAGAGCCTACCTTGTGAGCCAGTCGGAGCCCGGCACCATGAGCACCATCCTTGCCTACACCCGTGTCAGTAGCGACGGCCAGTCAGTTGAGGCCCAGCGCCACGCTATCGGGCAACGCTACAAGGTCAACGACGATGGATGGTTCACCGACGAAGCCACCAGCGGCACCACCAAGGCACTGGAGCGGGCCGGCTTCAAGGCGTTGTTCACCTTCGCCAGGAAGGGCGACACCGTCATCGTCGCAGCCATCGACCGCTTGGGCCGCAACACCATCGACGTCCTGGAGACAGTCGAGGCACTGAAGGCCAAGGGCGTCACCGTCGTATCCATGCGTGAAGGCTTCGACCTATCAACGCCTACCGGCAAGCTCATGCTCACCCTGCTGGCCGGGGTCGCCGAGCTGGAGCGGGAGAACATCAAGGCCAGGCAAATGGCGGGGATCGAGAAGGCCAGGCAGGACGGTCGCAAGCTGGGCGCCCCCAAGCAGCACGACGACGCGGCTATCGCCTCCTGGAGAAAGGCGAACGGCGCAAGCATCCAGGCCACTGCCGACCACTGGGGCGTCTCTACGGCCACCGTGAAGCGCGCCTGTAGGGCACACCCTGTCGAGGTCTGAGCGCCACGCCAGCAGCGCGCCAAGCGACTCTGGGGCAGCCACAGCGGACGCCTGACCACGGACTCGCATCGAGCAGGGCCACCCTCACGGCCCTCCCCCTGGCCATTTGCGGCCACTCCTTGTGTGAACAGCGCGAAGCACTGCTGGAGGCCGGGAACTATTTGCGGCCCAACCTAGTGTACAGCGACGTGCTGTAGCCACCCCCACTTCCCCGCGACGACCACGACACCCTGCCCGGAGCCTTCCAGGCGGGGCACTGGCGCTCGCTCTATCACCAAGGACTTCGATCCAATGAACACCACCAAGCTTGTGCGGTTGAACCTGCACCTACGCCCCGACCACCTCGACCGACTGACCACCCTGGCCTGTGCCCTGGGCAAGAAGAAATGCCGCGACACCCGCCTGGCTGAAGCCATGGAACTGGCCCTGACAGCGGGCTTGTCCTGGGAGGATGACGACCTTCTGGACTTGGCCCGCAGCGACCGGGAGGAGCCTCGCTGGCTCGCCCTCGGCCCCATCGTTCGGGCACGGTGAGGTAGACCATGACGGAAAGACTTCGATCTGTTCCCCTGGACGCTATCCAGACCGACCCGCAACTGCAAAACCGGAACGTGGGCATGCAGAAGTACAAGGAGCACAGCGACGCGAAGCGCTACAAAGAACACATCAACCTACTTCGCCGCAGTATCAAGGCCGACGGCCAACAAGTCCCACTGAAGGTGGTTGCAGCCGAGGAAGGCGGCTCCTACGAGCTTGCTCCAGGGGCCGACAGGCCGCATCACGTCCCCACCCGTTTCTGGCTAGTGGACGGGCACCACCGCCTGGAAGCCCTAGGGAAGGCGGGAATAGCGGTGGCGTTGGTCGAAGTCCTGCCTGGACTCGGCTTCGCGGACGCCCTGGACGCCTCCCGACTGGCCAACCAGCAAATCGTCCAGGCTCTATCACCACTGGAGCGAGTCGAGAACGCCTGGAGCGCCTTCAACCAGGAGCGCGACACCTACCGCAAGATGAATGTGAAGAAAGCAGCCGACCAACTGGGTGTCTCCGAGAACACCGTCAAGCGCTTCCGCGATGCAGTCCGCCAGGAAGGCATCAACGTCGGCAAGATCGACCGCGACGCACCAAGGGACAAGGCGGAACAACAGCTCCAGGCCTACTGGCAACGGAAGACCACCTGGCGGCGCCTTTCCATAATCACCTGGAGCCAGTTCCAGAAGCAGCGCCAGGACGGCGGGAAACGAACCAGCCCGGCAGCCCTGAAGCATGTCGTGAAGATGGCCGTCATTCAGGCGCTGTTCGGTGAGGATGGGCGATACGACCCCAAAGTCATAGTCACGGCCCTGGAGGAGCTTGGTCGGGAGGCAGGACGCCCGGACGGAGCTGCGTATCTGGAGGCGAAGTACAAGCCGAAGGTTCATCAACCAGTGACGACGGACGACCATGAAGCCGTGGGCGGCGACGTTGACCACTGCCAGTTGGGTGTGGAGCTTGCCCGCATGCACGCGGAAGGCACCTCCACGGCACCTGGCGACTTCTAACGGGAGCCCCACATGAGGGGCTCTCAGAGCCCTCGAATGGCTGCAGGCCTCGTCGTTACTGGCATTGCACCTTAAAACCTATCACGCGCCCAAGGGGGCTACTGGACGCCCGCGTGTCCGTCCCCCTGGCGTTTTCAGGTAGGCAGCAGGCCAGCCATGCGGGCGATACTCGGGAGGCGCTTTATCTGTTCAGCCTGCACGAAAAGTAGCTCTTGGTCGCCGTACTTCCTGCTGACCCTGCCGTCGTCATGGCCCGTAATCGCGTCATGAATCTCCTCGGGGATGCCTACCTCCCGGCACATGGTCTTGAAGGCATGGCGGAAGCCATGCGAGGGAGCTGCCGGGGTAGTCAGGCCTGCCATTTTCTTCAGATACTCCGACCAGCGCTTCCCGAAATTATGGCCGTACCAGCCGCCGGGGTTCGGCGTTAGGCCGGGGAAAAGCTGCCCTTTGTCTGGGAGTGAGCGAACGTAGCCCAGAAAGCCTAGCTCTATCACGTCGGGGTGTAGGGCTACGACGCGGTGACTACCAAGGGTCTTGACCGTGCGGTCTAGGTCGGCGTCATCCTCGTCAGGGGTCGCCAGCAGGCTCAGATGCCAAACTCCCTTGTTTTCGCGAACCTCGCCTACCTGAAGCTGTGCGATTTCTTCCCGGCGTGCCCCTGTGTAGCAAAGAAGGAGGGGTATCCAGAACCATGCGTCCCCGAAGGCAGCGCGGGGGGAGCGCCAGCCGCTGGTGTAGATCGGGCTGGAGAATATCTGGAGCAGCTCCCTCTGTTCGTAATGTTGGCGTTTCGACCTGCGTCCGGCTTTGTTCGCCGCTTTGGCCAATTGCTTGGTGATGCCGCTGGCGGTAACGGGGTTCTCGGTCATCAGCTCCATGCGGACGGCATAGGAAAGGACGGAGGACAGGTGCATCAGCCGGTTCTTCACCCTGGCTGTGCTGAGCCGTGGAAGGCCATCGGCATCGGCCTTGGCGATCTGTTCCTTGGCGGTGAGTGACCGTATCCCGGCTCCCTTGCTTGGCATCCGGCGGAGCTGGCTTTGGAATTCCTGGATCGTGATGCGCCGGATGCTTGTTACAGGGAGGTCGCCCTGCAGTTCGATAAACCGCTGGATGGTTGGCCCATACTCCGAGATACGCTTCAGTACATCGCGACCTTCACCATCTGCATCGCGTGTCCATTTGCACCAATCGGCGAATACCTTAGAGAGAAGGTTTTCCGGGGCTGGGCGGCGTGCTAGATCGACGCTAAGCGGTGCCTCCTTGGGGAGGTGCAGGTCTGCGGCGTGGTCGTCGCAGTAGCGCTTGTAGGCGATACCTGACAGCTCCTGCATCCGTGCCACGAATGCGACGAGGAGGTGGCGGTAGAAGTCGCTGTCCTCCCGAGGGGGCAGAAGACCGTTGCGGCTTAGTTCGTCATGGATGTGAGGGGCCACGTTTGCAGTCCATGCCCGCCCGGCGTCATCCGACGCAATCAAGTCCCTGGCCGCGCCGTCGCCATAGAGGTAGCCGAGGGTGGTTGGGCCGTCGCCAATATCAACCAGCCAACGGGCGAAGTCGCCGGACTGATCCATTTCCTCCAGCTCGCGCTTCGCCCAGCGGGCGGCAAGTTGAACAGCGTCGCGGGCTGTGGGCTGATAGGTGCCGCTGGACTGAAGGCGAGCGAGGTCGAACAGCTCCTGCGACTTCACCCACTCGGCGGCGAAGCGGACTTTGGCGTCCTGGGGGCAGGTCGTCTCTAGGCTACGTTTGTAGAACTCGCCGAAGTGGGGCAGATGGGGCTTCGCATCCTTCGGGACGCGGCGGCGAATGTAGTAAATGCCGCTTCTTGGGTCTTTCCAGGGTTGGGCCATAAACGCCATCGTGTACCCGCCGTGTGTACTCAAGTGGGGCGGGCTACAGCTCCTCCAGAAAGACAAAACCCCTGAAACCTTGCGGAATCAGGGGCTTACGTGTCTTGGTGCCCAGGGACGGAATCGAACCGCCGACACGGGGATTTTCAATCCCCTGCTCTACCAACTGAGCTACCTGGGCCAACGGGGCGCTATTAGACGGATTTGAAGGGTCAGTGTCAAGCGTGAGTTTGAAAAATATTTAATTATTTCGGGCGCTTAGGTTCGTGAGCAGGAAAAACGGGGAGGGAGGGCCGGGTGTCGCGGCCGAGGCCCCTCCCACAGGCATGCTTATTCGCTTGGCGGTACGTAGCCTTCGGCCTGGGCGTATTCCTCGCCGGAGAGGAATTTGTCCATCTCGGCCTGGAGGAACTTGCGATCTTCGGCGTTCATCATGTTCAGGCGACGCTCGTTGATCAGCATGGTCTGGTGCTTCTGCCACTCGTCCCAGGCCTGCTTGGATACGTTGGTGAAGATGTCTTCACCCTTGGGGCCGGGGTAGGGCGCGCGATCCAGGCCGGGCAGTTCCTGTTTGTATTTGCGGCACTGTACGGTGCGGGTCATGTCGGTTCTCCAGCGGTAATGGCTTGCGCCGCGCGTTTTAGCAGCTTCTTCACCGGGGCGGCGAGGCCCAGGCGCGGCGGGGTGGCGAGGTTATACCAGAGCCAGTCGGCCTCGGTCACGCGCCCCGGCTGCTCGGTAGCTTCGATCAGCCAGGGTTCGATGGCCAACTGAAAGTGGCTGAAGGTATGGCTCAGGCCTTCCAGCTCGCGGCGTTCGCCGAGGCTCAGTCGTTGCTGCCGGGCGAGGTCGTCGAGCCGGGCGAGATCGTCCAGCTCCGGCAGGCTCCACAGCCCGCCCCACAGGCCAGTGGCCGGGCGGCGATAGAGGAGGATGTCGCCGGAATCGTTGACCAGAATCGGCATCAGGGTGCGTTTCTGCGGCAGCGTCTTGCGTGGTTTGGGGATCGGGTAGCGAATCTCCAGACCGAGCAGATGGGCCTTGCAACCGCTGCGCACCGGGCACAGCAGGCAGGTCGGCTTGCTGCGGGTGCAGAGGGTGGCGCCAAGATCCATCATCGCCTGGGTGTAGTGGTTGACTCGCTCGTGCGGGGTCAGGCGCTCGGCCACGTCCCACAGTTGCCTGGCCACCTTGGGCTCGCCGGGGTAGCCCTCCTGCGCCACGTAGCGCGCCAGCACGCGCTTGACGTTGCCATCGAGGATCGGCGCACGCACGCCCATGCTCAGGCTGGCGATGGCGCCGGCAGTGGAGCGGCCGATGCCGGGCAGCTCCGCGAGAGCTTCGACGCTGCGCGGAAATTCGCCGCCGTGCTCACGCATGATGATCTGCGCGGTCTTCTGCAGGTTGCGCGCGCGGGTGTAGTAGCCCAGGCCCGTCCACAGGTGCAGCACTTCGTCCTCGGGCGCTTCGGCCAGGTCCTTCACGGTCGGCAGCGCGGCCATAAAGCGGTCGAAGTAGCCGAGCACGGTGCTGACCTGGGTCTGCTGCAGCATGATTTCCGAAACCCAGACGCGGTACGGGGTGATGTTCTGCTGCCAGGGCAGATCCTTGCGCCCGTGCTGGTCGTACCAGGCCAGCACGGCGCCGTTGAACTGCTCCGGGCTCATCGGTTGAACAGGCCCTTGAGTGCGTCTTTCAGTTCCGGGCTGACCTTGTCGCCGAGCTTTTCTTCCAGCTTCTCGGTCAGCTTGTTGCCGGCCAGGCGCGCGGCGATCTTGCCCAGGCCGTCCTGATCCAGGCGGCAGGCCTTGGCGCCGAGCTCCAGCGGGCCGCGGCAGCGCAGCGGCCACTCGATGCCGACATAGCGCTCTTTGACCTGGCAGGCCGGGTTGGGCATTTCACGCTTGTCGCCCTCGATGGTGATGCCGACCTTGTAGTCGAGGCCGAGCACGCGCAGGTCGAGGTCGCCGTTGCCGCTGACCGCCAGGCCCGGAACCTGAGCCTTGAGGTCAGGGTTGTGCGCCACGCCATCGCGCACGCTGAGGCTGCCCGTGAGTTCGCGGAAAGGTGTGTCCTTGCCGGTTGGCGGGTTGCTCAGGGACTTGCGGTTGAGGGTGGCGATGCCACGGCACAGTTGCTGTTCGAGGTTGGCGTCGACCAGAACACCATCGTTGAGCACGAAGCTGGCGTTACCGTTGAGCGCTTCGATCCATTCCTTCTGGCTGTTGCCGCGGGTGTTGAACTTGGCATCGAGGTCGAGCAGGCCCTTGATCGGCGAGGGCTGATCGTCTTTCTTCAGCAGCGGCTCAAGCGGTATGCGGCTGAGGTGCTTCTCGACGCTGAGCATCGGTTCGGCCTGGCGCACGTCGATGCGCCCGCTGCCGACGAAGCTGCCGCCCTGCATCTTGCCGCGCGCTTCTTCCAGGGTGATCAGGCCACCGCGGCCGTTGGCCTTGAGGGTGACATCGGTCAGTGGATGCTTGTCGTAGGTGAGCTGGCCGAGGCTGAGCGCCAGTTGCAGGTCGAGTTTGCGCAACTGATCCACCGGCAGCACTTTCTCGTTGCTCCAGGCCTGCTGGGTCGGTGCATTGGGCAGCGCGGTGGTGCCGTCCTTGCCGGCGTCAGCGATGCTTTCCTTGACCTCGGCCTTGCGCGCGGCTGCGGCACTGTTCTTGGCTTGCGGCGGCAGGTAGCGATCGAGGTCGAGCTTGTCGCCCTTGAGGTCGGCGCGCAGCGCCTGCTTGGCGAAGTCGGCCACGCCGATGTTGCCGGTGAAGGTGCTGCCATCGAGCTTGAGGTTGAGCTCTTCGAACATCATGCCTTTGCCCGAGCCGTTCAGGCGGCTGACCAGTTCGAACTGGTTAAGGGCATCACCTGCCTGCATGGCTGGCAATTCGACGCCGATACCTTCGAGGAAGTCGCGCAGATTGAGCGAGGCGATGGACAGCCCGCCGGAGATCTTGGCGTCCTGGTCCAGCTCGCGCGCCTTGATCTCGCCGAGGGCGCGCAACTGGTTGGCGGAGAGCTTGAGGCCGTTCCACTCGGCGATATTGGCGGCCTGGTCGAGCAGCAGCTGGCCCTGGGCGGAGAAGTTCAGGGTCTTGCCCTTGAGCGGCTCGCCGGACGCTTCGCCGGTCAGCTTCAGGTCTTCGAACTGGTAGCGCTTGAGGGCGCGGTCGAAACGCAGCTGGCCTTCTACTTCGCTGCGCGCCCGCAGCAGCGGCTGGTTGGTGCCGAAGAAGGCGCTGAACTGAACCGGGATGCTGGCGCCTTCACGAATCGCGCCGGTTTTCAGTTCGATGTTCTCGACGGTGAATTGCTGGCCTTTCTGCGCGTCGCTGTAGTCGACGCGCGAGTTGCTCAGGGTCAGGCTGTCGATGTCCAGTTTCAGCGGCTGGCCGGCCGGTTTTTCGCTCGGCTGGCTCGTCGGCGTGTCAGCGCTCGGTGCCGGCTCGCTGGGCGCTGGTTGCTCTGTGCTGGCCTGGGCCGGGCGGCCGACGCCTTCCCAGTTGCCATGACCCTTGTCGTCGCGCTGCAGGTTGAGGTTGAGGCCATCGACGCGGATGTCGCTCATCTGCACTTCCTTGCGCAGCAGTGGCATCACACGCACCGACAGGCCAATCATGCGCAGGTCGGCGAAGGGTTTGTCCGGGGTATCGGCGCTGGCCAGGGTGGCGTCGGTCAGCTCCAGGCCCAGCCAGGGGAACAGGCTCCAGCCAATATCGCCCTTGAGTTGCAGGTCGAGGTTGGCCTTGTCGTGGGCGATCTGGCGGATCTCGTCCTTGTAGTCGTTGGGGTCGAACAGGTGAGTCAGGGCGAACAGCAGCGCCACTACGATCAGCAGCAAGCCGAGAAAGAAAAGGCCCAGGATCTTGCCTAACGCTTTCATGGACGGGTCCT
>Ga0208645_1000781_pt1 | contig 31435 bp, 50 predicted proteins | sample VirMetDEL_Sep_01_FD_184519 | JGI IMG/M metagenome (GOLD analysis project Ga0208645, IMG submission 184519) | Aqueous microbial communities from the Delaware River and Bay under freshwater to marine salinity gradient to study organic matter... | ecosystem: Environmental > Aquatic > Marine >... | reverse complement strand
GCCATCTCTTAATGTGGTATCAATATGAACTAAAATATTAGTTTCCGTACTTGAACCATTTCCTGACCTAACATAAATTGTGCCATTAGAATATTTATAAAGTACAGATAAAGTTCCTGCCCATCCCGAAGATGATGTATCATTATTAAGTTCTATAATACCAACACTTGCTGTTGAGGTTGAATTAGATGACCTTAACCAACAAGATACACTAACATCTGATAAACCATTTATTGGAGAGATTGATATCCTACTACTACTCCCATTAAATACTGCACCTCTATTTATATACCCACCAATACGTTGAGTGCCTCCGTTTCCTGTGTAGAGTACGGTGTTGAAGTAACCTGATGGTAAATTAGTATCTGCTACCGCAGCAGCAGCTTTTTTAAATGTCTTTCTATTTAAAGCCATATTATAAAGATATATCGTACTGTACTACTTGTGCCTTTGTGGTCTTTGCGTTTATCTCACTTTCTTTTGTTGCTACAGTTGTTCTAATCGCTGCCCTTGCATCTGTAATTGCAGAGTCAGTAGTATTACCTAATTCCGTATCTCTAATAATCACCCAATCAGTTTCAGCAAGTTTACTGTTAGCACTAGATTTAAGATTAGCTATCTTCTGTTCTTTTAACTCTGCTACTGTTTGACTCCAAGTCTTATTAGTCTTTGGATATGTAAATTGTGTATTTGCAGAATCCCAAAAGATTTCACCTAAATCGTGAATCTGTGAATTATAACCATCAGGCATTACAACATCAAACAATCCCTCTGCTTTCTGCTCGGCTCTTGTTAGTTGGTCAAAACCTCCTAGATATTCCTTTTGACTTCCTTTGAATACTTTAGGTATTGAAGAATATACCTGTATAACCCCGTTTCTATTAATTGCGTATGCCATTATGATGCTATTTGTGAGATTTGATACCAAGCCTCTGATGTTGATATAAATTTAAATTCTATTAGGTTCTTTGTAGATGAGGTGTCATCATAAGTACCCCCTAATCTATTAAATGTACCTGCCGAACCGTTTATATTACCTAGTGCTAATGTGTAGCTAGAACCACCACCTGTAACTGCTAGAACACAAGTAGAACCTACTTCTACATTTGTAAAAGCTACTGTAGTAGAATGACCTGCTGTCCAAGTAAATATATCTGCTGATGAAGTGTCTATAGTTATTGCTGCTGCTGAAGTTACAGCACTAGATTCAGTATATCTTGCTGCTAATCTATCGTGTGTAACGAAATCATCTGCGTACACCTCATCAAAGTTGTCGTTAACTTTATCAAATGCAGTTCTTAATGGGTCACCTGTCCCATCGTTTGCTGCACTACCTATTCCTATACTCTGTTTTGCCATATCTTAAAATTGTGTTGCGTCTGCTTTATATTGTGTGGTATCAGAAGTTATTGAATTAGTGTCTACTGTAAAAAAAGAACCATCTGAATCAAAAGGATATACTATACCCCATCCATTTGCCTCATTTACGTTTCCCCACCAAGAAACTGAATATACTGAACCGTAACTCATTTACTTTTATTTATATTATAACAATTACTTTTTTTGGTTTTTGTTATATAAGTCAAATACTGCTTTAACTTATTTACATTTTCTTGTTTTGGTTTATATTTCATAATACCCATCCTTCAAAACTTGCATCTTTATCAGGGTAAACATCATCATTACTATTTGTGTAGTATTCAGGAAACTTTGAACTTGCCTCAAAACTCATATAATTAATGAATCTATCAGTATAATACTGTGCTACGTTTCTTTCTTTTTCTATTAAGAAATCTATTTCATTTTTTTCTACGTTTGTAGCGTTTTCAGAACTGTGCTTAAATACACCTTTATTAGCGATTGTATATGCTGCGAAGGGTAAGTACTCAACTAATGCCCAATGTATCAGCATAGGCTTTATATGTTCGTTTACAAGTGCTAAATAGTCTCCTGCTAAAGTGCTTCCCTCTATATCAGCTTGAATCTTGTTATAAAGGTCAGTTCCTAAATAGTTTTGGATATGTATATCTTGTGCTATTTTTATGTATTGTAAGAACTTGTCAGTATCTACGTTTCCGTTTAAAGAACTAAACTTTACTAAATCTTTTCTTGTTATGAATAGTGCATCTGCCATTTCTTACTTATTTACAAATCCTTGATTAGGCATATCCTTTGGTCGCTTTGCAACTTTAGGGTCATTTGTTTCAGGTTTAAATCCCTCTTTCTTTGCCTTGTTTACACTTATCTCTGCATTTGGGTTAGTAGCATCAGGTTTAACATCTACTGCCATATACGTCTTACGCATCCAAAAATGATGACAAGCACCTCCACCTTTATATAACCATATATCGTAAGTGTCAGCACCGTTTAATCCCCATCCTGCATTTACCGCTCTTGTACTCATCTGCATTATATCCTCTTTACGGTATATCTTTTTAGCAGATACCATCTTTTTGCAAAACTCTCTTGAATTAGATTGTGTTCTTAATGGTGAATATTGATAACGTACTTTAAACTTCATATCTTCTACTTCACCATCTTGCTCACTTGTAGCGTTAGGTCTTGCAGTTCCTGTTGAAGCTAAACCAATCATTTTATCTAATGCTTCTTCTTGGTCGTAGTCAACTTCTCTTTCGTCTACTAATACCCAATTCTCTAAATCTTCTTCCTCACCAAACTCATCAAGTAAGTCAAACATTTTGTTGTCATCAAACTCTGCAGATAATTTAACTCCTGTTTCTTCTTCACGTGATTCGTCAGTAATAGCGTTGTCGGTGTCGATAAAAGCAAGAGGCTGAAGTGTTTTAAAATAAAGTTTAAGAGATATTCCATTAACCGCTAATATATCATCCATACAGTCCGTTAATAAGTCTTGGTATGGTTTTATAGTAATATTGTCAAAAAGTAGCGCAGCGGTCTTTATTTCGTCTGCATTAGACCCTAAACCATTGTTTTCTGTTCTGATTCCTAAAAGTAAAGGACTTGTTACCCTGTGTGCCACAATTAATTTAGATGAACACTCATTAGATAAGTATTCGTAGTGTTGAGGTGCATCATTTAATGGTATATCATCTACTGTTGTTTTACTTTCAGCGTTGTTGTTAAATGCAATTACTACTTTCTCACCTCTTGCTCCTGTAAGTTTGTGCATCACATCAGACTTAATCTGCATTTGCTTTTCTCTATCAGGAACACCGTTATTAAAGTTGACTACTTTAGTTCCGCTAAATCCGTTTTGTACATCGTTAATTAAATAGTCTGCTATCTCTGATTCTAATTCAGCATAAGCCAATCCACCCTGATAATCTACAGGACAGTAATAGTCATATCCTGATACGTATTTTTTTACTATTTTAATTTCAGGTTCGTTACCGTTACCAAAACCAAAAGCAGCTATTCGTTGTGGTTTGTCACTACGTTTTACTTTAGACCAATCAGGATGATAATAATATGCTTCTATTTCTCCATCTTCGTTGCATTTCTCTGCGCGTAGTGTTTGTCTTGGAAAGTGTTCTGCTTTTTTAACTTCACCTTTTTGGTATAAGACTTGAAAAGAACCTTCGCCTAATAGTTTTAAGTCAAGTACTACTTTTCTTAAACAACTATCAGAAAATATAGAACGCATTGCAGCGTACTCATCAGGTTTTTTGCTACTATCTAAAGCATCAAGACCTTTTCCGTAAATCATATTACTAATACCATTTATAATTGAATGGTTAGTAGTTGAGTTGGTGTAAAGGTCTATTAGATAGGAGTAGTAGTCGTTATCTTCTCCATACTCTACCCATTCACGATTTTTGTCCTCGCTGATTTTAGGTCTATTGTAGGATGCTAAATTAACTATGTGTAAGTTATCCATTAGAATGTAATAAATTCGTTATCTGTATCATTTGCAATATAAGCACCACTATTAATAGTGTAGTCTGTAAGGTCTGCTTGATTTGTACAAAAGATTTTATCTTTATATATAACTTCAGAACCATCTTTAATAGTAAGTGTATATGTTATATCCTGCTTTACAGGAAACACCGCAGTATAAGTATTGTGATAAAGTAGTTCAGCTATTGAAGTTGTATCTACGTTATATACTTCTGCATTAGTTGTTTCATTTACTATTGTAACATTGTAACTATCCCCACTTGTAAACTTTCGTGGTATTAAATTAATAGTTTGCGCACTTGTACTTTCTTCTAATACAATCATATTTATACAATAAAACTTTTTGGATTTTGTTATTTATAAAGCAAAAAAAAGGGCAGCATATAGCCACCCTTCTTTCTCAAATGAAACTCGGTTTAAGAGTTTGTTCCTTCTGTAATAGTTACAGTACCTGTTAATCCTGCCATTCCATCAAATGGGTCTGCAGCAGTTGGACTGTCTACAAAGTTTGCAGGTTTCAATTCCTGTGCAGAAAGAGTTAGGGTATATCCTGAAAGGTCTCCCATAGCTGCTCCTGTAGAAATCGTACCTCCTGTTACTTCAGCACCGTGTTCAAGACCCATTACAAATACGTTTCCGTTGTAATCTTCAACAGCTACGTGAGGTCTACCAAATGCTAATAGCTTTAATTCTTTGTTATCTTCTTTAGACAGCTTTTTAAGCGTAAGGTTTAAAGTTTGCTCAAAGAAAGTCGTTCCGTTTTCACGGCTTGAAGTAATAGCTTGTTCAAAGCTACTATTCCCTTTTAGTTCATATTTGTATGCGGTAAGATTGTTAGAACTGTCTCCTGTCATATCTGTAATTTCGTCATCTGTTTGCGTAACAGTACCTAAATCGCCAAAATCAACGAAATATACTGCACGTAGACCACCAACTACATCTTTGCAGGGTTCTTTTCTACCAAGTGTTAAATCACAAGCCATATTTTATAAATTAAAAAAGGGTAGGTAGGCACATACTCGGCTTACCCACCCTCTTTAGTTAGTTAATCTGTTTATTAGTTAGCAGAGTTGGTGATACCGTAAGTTACGATGTCATCAACAATACCATATTGTACACCTGCAGTAAATCTCATTACCACTCTGATGTTATCAGAACCATCAAGGTCGCTCATATCTAATACTTTTACTTCGTTGTGGTCAGCTAAAAGACCTGTACCAAAGTATAAGTTAGATTTTTCAGCAGCTACTGCTGTGTTGTCTGCTAATCCGTTAGCTACGAATAATTTTACACCATCAAAAGAAAGGCTTCCGTTATTCCACCATTGAGTACCTTCATTGTTTGTACCTGCAGCACCTAATCCTGAAGCTCCAAATCCACCTAACGCTCTTACATAAGCACGTGCAATGTTTTGTGATACATATACGTTTAAGTCCTCATTTCCGTAAAGAGTAGAAGGAATAGCATCAACAATGCTCCCAAGTTCTGTAATTACGTTAGCAGCAGTTACTGTAGTCCCTGCAACTTCTTGTGCAGCAGGTAAATCAGCGTCTAATGCAATTTGAGTAGTAAGACCGTTAAACTGTCCACTTGTAGAAGTATCTCCTGCCCAAATAGAGTTTTCTGTTCTCTGTGCTACTTTAGCTGCTACGTGAGCAATTAAAAAGTCACTAAATGCAGGAGGTAAATCGTGGTGTGCAGAATACCCCATTTGTACTGCTTCCCAATCAGAGATAAAATCTTTCTTACAAAGTTGTAAGTTCACTTGCTGAAATTCAGGTTGTAAAACTCTTTCTGTAAGAGTGATTGTAGATGTAGCCGTAAAGTCACAAGAAGCATCTTTAACGATGTCATCAGTAGATACTTTCTTGATTGTTTCTTTAAATTTAACGTTAGGTTTAACTGTAATCCCTCCGTTTTCAATAGTTGAAGCACTTAATAGAGCAGCAGAAATGTATTGTCCTGCAAACTCACCTGCATAAGTACTTGTAATAGATGTAGTTGTTGCCATTTTTTATTTATTATTTTTTAATGTTTGCAATTTTAGAGAATACTCTATCCATAGTATTCATTTCTCTTTTTTGTCCGTAAACATTTAAGTTTATTTTCTTTTCTTCTTTTTCAGGATTGTGAGTTACTTTAGCAACAGGCTCTTCTGCTGATAGTTCCTCTTTTACTTCCTGTACTTCTTCGTTAAGTTCTTCCTTAACTTCTTCTTCAGAAACTTCTTCGCTCATTTCTTCTTTAGGCTCAATCATTTGTTTGATTTCTTCAATCATTTCTTTGACTTCTGCTAAATCTTGTTTAGTTGCGTATCCCATTTCTTCTTCTTCTGCAGCTTCTACTTCTTCAGATGCTTCCGCTTCCTCAACTTCTTCTGCTGCTCCTATAGATGCAATAATACCTTCCTCTTCAACTTTTAGCATTTCGCCATCTTCAAGAGTGTATTCGCCTACAGGTAGTGCTACTTTTTCATCTTCTGTTACTATGAACACTTCACTTCCTGCAGCGAAATTTTCACTTTCAATAACAGTTCCGTTTTCCAAAGTAGCTTGTGCTAATTTTACTTCTTGGGTTTCTTCATTTAGTTCCACTCCAAGAACTTCTTTTACTTTGTTTAACATATCTGTCGCTTTCATATTTATTACAATAAATTGTTTGTAAGGTTGTTGTGTTTTTAACGTCTATTTAAAACTTTAGCTACCGCCTCTGTTATATCTCTTGCACGATTTCTTCTACCCCCCGCCTGTGAGCGTGTCATTTTAACTTCTCTTTCTTGTCTTTGCAATTCTTTTATCATAGAAGAATCTAAAAAATCTTTATTTGCACCTCTTAAAAGTTTGTCATATCCTGAAACACTTGCATCTAATTCATCTAAAACATCATCTAATCTTTTACGTACATTAATTGCTATAGATTGTGCATCTCTTAATATTTTTTCTGCTTGTACAAGTTTTCTTGATTCTTCTTTAAAATTTTTAATTGCTTTATCAGGGTCTGTAAGTTCCACTTTTTGATTAGCTAACTTGGTAATTATCTTTTGTACGCTTGGTTTCATAGAAGTATTTTTTAATACAATTAATTATTTAACACTTTGTTATATTTTTATTCTGTTCCTGTAATGTTTCCTATGCCTTGTGCTTGAAAACTTCCATCACAACACTTTCTTGAATAAGTTTTACCATCTTTACAAAGGCAACCTCTACGGTCATTTTGTGGGCTTGGATTTCTTTCTTTTTCCATTAGTATAAACTTCCGTTTTGTGTTCGTTGTATAAAATATTCTATATCCCAAATAGTAGAAGTTCCACCGTGTGATTGGATATATAAAGATGCTCCATTATCTAAAAAACTTTGGTCTATATAGTATTGAAACATATTGTGAAACACTTGTGGTATTGCATTTCCTTTTATATATGCTAAGGCAATATCTAAATTTTCAATTATACCACCACCATTTTGAATAGATAGGTTTAAATGCGTTTGGTTAGCGTTTGGTGCTTGTGCTTTCCATTCAACAGTAATAATATAAACATCATTAAGATTTTGACCATATATTTTTTGGTTTGAACCATTCTCATAAAAATCAATAGAAGGATGACTTCTAACAACGTTACCCATATTATTTGGTAAAACAGTTAAAGTGTCAGCAACTAAAGATAATGGTGCTGCTGCTGTATATTCTGTATCAATATATCTTGCCCATCCTGCACTTGATATACTTTGTTGTGGATAAACTATTACGTTTCTTCCATTATGACCCATATAAAGGGCATCAGTAGTATGTAGCATTGCACCATCCTCAATATTGACCGCATCTACCTCTGTTTGGTCGGTGTGTTGAACGTGAACTTTATAAGATGTGTTTTTTAATACTGCCATTAGTCTATCGGTACACAATTAGGAACTCTTTTTCCATTTTTAATTTTAAACCCTATCATTTCATATCCTGCTTGACAAGGTTCTTTAAGGGATGCTTCTAATAAGTCTAATTCTCTTAATTTACTTCCTGCCCAACGTAATCCTGCTTTGCCACCCCACAATAAGTAAGATATAGTTCCACACGCTTCTGAATTACCTTCATCGTAGTATTCTTCTGCTCTTGATAAATAACTAAACATTCTTTTGATAGTTTCAACAGTAACCGCTTCCTTTTTTGCTAATTGTTGCGCTCTTACTTTACCGACTTGAGTAGCACACTTGTTATTGACCTTTTCGTTTAGTTCAATACCTCTTTTAGCATTGTTAGAAACTGCATCAGGATAATCAGCATACGATTCAAGTTCTTCACCTTTTAGCATTTGTCTTAACTCTTCTACTAACTCTTGTGCCTCTTCTTCTAAATCGTCTTTTATAGTTTTGTCTTTAGGTCTTTCTGCTTTGTCAGCAAAATATCCTTCTATAGAGAACCCTTTTACTTTTCCTGTTTTAACGTAGTCATTCCAAACCTCATCGTTAAGGACTTTCATAGATACCATCCACGTACCAACAGGAACTTCCATATCGTAGTGTCTTGTCTTATCTTTTTCGCTTTCTACAATCCAAGATTCAACAACACTTAAACCCGTTAATGGTACTTGATGTTCTAAAGTTGAGTTGTTTTGGTTTCCGTTTATAAAGAATAACTCACTTGCTTTTCTTACCGTGTCTCTTGAAAAATAAATGTAATATTCGTTTTCATCGTTTCTACGATAAATAGGTTTGTTAGGAATCAAAGCTGCACCCATTAAGATACGCTTTTCCTTATCTACTTCTGCAAGTTTAAACTCTTGGTTTTTAAGTGCAATGAAATCTTCTTCTATTGCAGGAGATTCAACAACTGAAATAGCTTCTATTCCAATAGCATCTTCCTCATCTATAAAAAGTTCTACTATGTCCATATTAATACAATACTTTTTTTAATATTTTGTTACCCTATCGATGCACCTGTTTCTACTTTTCTATCAAGTGCTTGTTGATTAGATACTTCACTACTAACTACAAATGCTTTTACAGGTTTCTGTTCTTGGTCTCCTATCACTTGTGCTAATTGGTTTTCAGGTGCTGCTCCTACAACATTAAATGCAGGTGCTTGTGGAGTGCTTGGAGCAGATATTGAACCTCCGCCACCTGCCGAACCACCAACTGTACTTTTAGCTGCATTAACTGCACTTTTTATAGAAGATATAATACCTGCTGCTTGTGCTGCAAATATTGCTATATTAATTAAGTTAGCAGGCGGAGGTGCGGATGCTGCTGCTTTTGCTCCACCTACAGCTAAATCGACACTACCCTCTGCACTTTTTTGTAATATTTTTTGTAATGTTACTTTTGCAGCCATCACTTGTTCTTGAATCATCATAGCTTGTTTAGCAAGAAATAATGCTTTTCCAAGTTTTGTTTCCTCTCCTGCAGCATCAATAGAAGCATCTAATGCACCATATATAGATGCCTTTTTTTGTGCCTCGAGTTCTATTTCTTTTTGCTTCTTTGCCTCTAATCTTTCAAGTTCTGCTTCATCAGCCTCTTTCTTTAAATCTGCTGCTTCACGCTCTAAAGATATACGGTTTATTATTTGTTCTGAACGAAATCCTTCTATCTGTGCAAGTACAGCTTCTCTTTCGTTTTGTGCTTCAAGTAAAGCTATATAATTTTCTTGGTTTTGGTTCTTATCGTATTCAGCTTGTGCTGCTCTAATCGTAATATCTACATTTTCAAGCATCTTCTCTGATTGCTCGTCTAATATCTCACCTAAACGGTTATTAGCTGCTATACGTTCCTCTATGGTCTTTGTTTCATCATCTCGTAACTGTCTTTGTTGTTCAGCTTGTCTGTCGTACTTTTCAATAAGACCTTGATTGATGACCGCAGCTATTTCTGCTTGTTTGTTAAGGTCAACTGTTGCTCTTGCTGCTTCTACTGTTGATTTAGCGTAATCTGTAATACTACTTACTACAGTAGGAATAACCTCTGCTACTTTATCAAATGTATTATTAACTCCTGTTACTACATCAAACAATTCCTTACCTGCGTTTTTTGCACTTTCTGCTGCACCTGCAAAATCACCACTAAATACCTTTACTACTGCATCACCTAAAAATCCTAAAGCATCCAATGCACTTCTTACTCTTTCTATTACATTATCTACTATAGCTTGACCAAAGTTCTTCAATGATTGTACAGGGTCATTAAATAACCCTTTAAAATAGTCTATAACAGTTCCCACATTTCTATCAAGGAATTTAAAGAAATCATTAAAGGCTAAACTCAATGCTTCAAAAGCTGTATTAAAAGCGTCTGTTACTTTTTGATTTTGATTAAATACCTCTGCAAGTTTAGAGAACGCTGCAATAGCTAAACCTATACCTGCAGCTTTGAGTGCGTTACCAATTCCTTTTACACCTTTTGCTACTCCTCCTGTTGTATCTTTAACATCTTCAAGGTTGTCATCTATACGTTGTACACTTTTAGCTACACCATCTAAATCTTTTTGTGCTTTATCTACTTTAGCTTCAAGTTCTATTGTCTTTTTTACTGCCATTGTCTAAATTGTTTGTATGCTTCCTTAATTGATTCAGGATATTTGTTTTTGCCTAAAGCAATATCTATGTATTTACCTTTCCATTTTTCGTCTCTTGCGAACTCCAATAAGTCTAATATATTTTGTATCACGGACATTCATATTTTTCTACTACAGTTGCTGTAGCTGTTTCTATTACTATAAATCCTAATATTCTACCATCTCTACAAATATTTTGTGGACAAGGTGTAATTTTTTCTCCATACGCTATAGCCATATATGGTGCTATTGTTTTATTGAATGGACTTCTATATACATATACAGAATTAAATGAGTTTATACCACCATCATATGTTCTTTTACTTCCAAGTTTTACTTTATCTCCTATTTCAGGGTATTCTTCTGCACCACTATGATAAAAAGGACCACCTAATACTATAATATCACCACACACATATTGGTCAGGATTTTGTAAACCACCACTTTGTAATACATATAAATCGTTAAACGCAGGTATTTCTTCAAATGGTGAAAAATTGTAGTCATAAGGGTCAGTTGGGTCACCTATAGATGCAAATTGACCGTGAAAAGGTAATTCTCCTAATATAACCTGACAAGAACCAAACTGCCTTCTATCTTTTATTACACCATTAACAACGTGAACACTAAAACCACAATTTAATTTAGCAGGTTGTATATTTTGTGCAGTACCATCAGAGTTCCACCCCCATTGTGCATAATATCCATCAGGTACTGTTGCTTTAGTTTCTGTTGATGTTGTTGCAGTACCGTTTATAAATCCAAAATCAGATTGTCTTTCATCATTCCAATTTGTATATACTGCAGTACCCTCATTGTAAAATAAGTTATAATTCTGATTAGTTGTACTAAAGTTTATATTTGGTGTTCCACTTGGTACAGCCACATCCTTAAATGGTATAGAAGAAGAACCAAATGTTTGAGAATCATTCTCTGCATCTACTCTTGATGTAGCACTATAAGCAAATCTAACACCTGAATTAACTTTTACACCATCTATTGTAGTAGGAATACTCATTTGTGTTTCCAACATACCTGATAAACCATTTGAAGTAACATTGTATTGTGTTGTTATTGCTCCACTTGGTATTGGGATACCCTCTACTACATAAGGTACTATTTTAGATTGTATTTCAAACGCACCTGATGTTACGTAGTCAACAAAGTCACCATCATCTGTTTTTATTCTTACCGTTCTAATTACATCAGCAGGATTATCAGCAGTAGTAGATATTACGTAGTTTACAGATGTTGCTGTTTCTGTGTATGGTGATGCAGGTACTGTATCTGATGAAGTAATTGTTGTTAATGCATCAGCTTGGTCAAATTCTTCATCTGTGTTTGTTCTTGTATAGAATCTATAGTAAATAACAGATGGATGTGTTAAACCTGTAAGTTCTAATAGTTTTTCTCCTTCTGTTTTATCGTCTGTTATTCTATGCTGTGTAACTCCTGATGTTCCTATAATAGCATCTAAATCATCTCCTACTAAATCATCATAAGAAGAACTATATACAAATCCATACTCATCTAAACTTGGTGTATCTCCTATTTCTCCTAATTCATCTATCTTACCTCTTAATGTTACTGCAGTAGATGAGTTGTTTGTAAGTTGGTCTACATCAGGTGTGCTAATAGTAGCTATAGTTACTACAAGAGGTTCATCTACCACTTGTGGAATATTGCTTATAGCTGTATCAGCAGGTACTTCTTCTTCAAATGTTAATATAGGTAATTCTCCTGCTCCACAAGTTATATCTCCTTTTATTAATGTAGAATCTGCAGTAAGTTCTGTACTATCTGTTGAATAACAATCTACTTCAGGAGTAAATTTAAGAGGTATAACAGGTTGTATTTCTTGTGTTTGTTCTTCTATAACACCTACTACCTCTTCTTTAATATTAATTAGTTCTAATGTAGAAAGATTGTTTTCAAAGTTTGTTGTTATTTTGTTTATCTTATACAACCTGTCAAATATTATAACCTTATCTGCAAGAGATAAATTGTGTAACATCTTAATAGGTAAGTATGCTTTTACAGTTGTTAACCTTCTTTGCTTATCAAATATTTCTGTAACGTACTTTTTGTAGTATTTGTCAAATAATGTTTTCTGATATGGTATGTTTGTAAACTCATTCTTTTCCGCATTAAAGTTTATATTCTCTGATTCATCTGTACCTGTAATAGATGTTTGTGTTGTTGCTACAGAATTAGATGGTATGTATATAGATGATTGAGATGTTAGCGTACCGTTGCTATCTATAACACCTATTTGTTGTGTTTTAAGAATAGGATAAAAAAGCAATGGCTTACCTAAATTAGGTTGCTGTTTTATATCAGCACTCCAACCCCATTGAGCATCTGTGTTATTACCATCTGCTACGTTTACTAATCTTTCATATTTAAAATGTTCAAAAGGTAATTTAACTGTATAAGTTTCACCCTCAAACTTTGCACTTGCTTGGAATCTATTCTCACCCCATCCTACGTTAAATAATTCTTTGTGGTTTTTAGCAAAGAAGTTGTCCAATCCTTCATAAGTAAAGTCTATTTGTTTAAATGGTAATACACTATCTACCATCAAACTTTCTTTATCTAAATTTTGTGTTATATCCCACTTTTTTTCACTTCTATTGTAAAACTCATCTAATGTTTTAACAACTAAAATACCTTGTTCGTTTTGAAATGCAGTTAGGTTAAACATCTTAAACAATCCTGTAAGGAAGTCTATTACTTTTATTTCAGGTAATTGATTAGATATGTTTAATGTTACATCTGATAATATAGATGCTGTACCTGTAAAGTGTATATCGGCAGTACCACTTACTCTTCTTTTTCTTTGTACATAAAATCTTATATCGTATGTTGATGGTGTATCAGTTTCTATTCCAAAACTATAATCCCCTGTGCCTAATGCTAAATTTCTTATATCTGCATACTCTCCTGTTAATCCATCATATCTTTGGAATACATTACCATTTTCAAATATTACAAAATTGTATTCTACTGTATCATTGCTTGGTACAACAGTAACATCTAACAGCCTTTCTTTTTTTGCCCTACCTGTTGATTGGTCAGGAGGAGGTGTAGTAAAGTAATTGTTTCTTAAATCTATTACTTCACCGTTAGTGTAAGTTACTTCAAAATTACCTACTGTTGCAATGTTGCCTTCATCTTCAAATAAGCCTCCTGTTTTATTGTGTAACCACAAATACAAATTATAGAACTGTGGATTGGTAGTATTAAAAAAGTCCTCACTAAACTCTATTCCATATTGAAACTCAATAGCTTTAATTATAGGATATATTCTTAATGCAGGTTTTAACTGTGATAGTTCTAATCCGTGAGCAGTTCCTGCTTCATAGGCTATATTGTTTTGTGTTGCTGTATTATCTGATGAATCACTTGTGTCGTATATAAGTCTTTTAGTGTGTGATATTAAAGGAAATATAATAGCATCTGTGTACGTTACTAATTTAGATGTTATATCTAATCCATTACTTAAATATGTTTTAATGTTTGCATCAGAATACGTAAAAGTAAAATCTGATGTAATCATTTTTAAAGCACTCAAATAATCATCTCCTACAAGGTCAGGTAGATTTACTGTGCTACCAAAGAATGTTAGCTTATAAGTATGTGGTTTATTTAAACGTAGTGTACTGCCTTCTAATTTTATTTTACCCTTTTTAAATGGTTTATGGTTTAAATGTAAAACAGCATCAAACTTTCTTCTTGCGTCAAAATCTAATATGTTATAATTGTAGAAGTGTTTAAATATCTTGTTATTGTTTTTACTTGCAGGTACATCAAAGGTTTTTGTATAGTCAGTAAATACCTTTTCTATATCTCTTACATCTTGTATTGATTGAGTAAGCTGTACACTTTCATCGTCAAACAATTCTACTTGCTGATATAGTGTAGATATATCTCTATTCTTTATGTATAACTGTAGTTTTAACATTAACGTACACTATTAATTTTTGTAAATGCAAATTCTAATTCTACCGTGTAATTTATTAGCTTATCGTTTAATACTGTTTTGTATGCTAATGATTTTGATTTAGGTAATACAGGAAGTGTTTTGTTCTCATATCTTATCCATACATTTTCAGATAAGAACATTTCTTCTATAGTGCTATTCATATCTTCCTTTATAAATCCTGTATTTACTGTTAGTGAAGTTTGTGCATTAACATTATATCTTTCACTTTGTGCTGCATTTGTAGCGTAACTTGTTGTATTGTTTACTATCGTATTTCTTCTAAACCTTTCATCTGTTACATTTAAGTTCTCCATTGATTTTTTAAACATATATAAATCTTGGAAAACACCGTACTTATTTACAAAAGTAATTTTATATGGTGTAAACTTTGGTTCACAGATATTTGTAACAGATATGGTTTTTAATAATGTGGAATCATCTGTATCATATACTTGTATAGTAGAACTATCTGCAGGGATGGTTACATATTGTATTTTTTGGTTTGTATTACCATCGTCAGTTATTTCTGTATCACTACCATCTATTGTTATCTTACCAACACCTTCTGCGAATATGGGTAGCTTTCCTGTTGTACCTTCAGGTAAATAAATATTGTTAGATGTAATTAATGCGTTTCTTGATAGTTCAGGATTTACCTCATCTTCAAAATACCCATATCCATCTAAAGCTAAATAAGTATCGTTTTGTGGATTGCTATATGTATAAGGTTGGTTATTCTCGTCAAATAAATTTGTAATGGCAGTTACCCACACACACTTTGATAAATAGTCATTGTTAAAGTCTACATTGATATAATCCCTTATAAGTTCTGAAACCTCAAAGTTAATTTTATCATCTGCATTAATTCTTTCTTTTTGTATTGTATATTTTAAATCAGAACTTGTGTAAGAACCTGATGTGCCTGTATAAATATATAAACTTAACTGTGCTGTACTTATTGCCATAATTATAAATTTGTAAAACTTCCTGAACCTCCTACATCACAATTTGCTATTGCTACATTAGTGATTATACCGTTATTGTCAATTAACCATACTACATAAGAACCTACTCCAATTCCTGCTCCTGCATTTATAGAAGAAGTACTTACTGCGTAATATAAATTTTGCCCTGCAAAGGCAGTACCTTGTTTACATACTGTTTTTCCTTTTCCTGTTGTTGTATTGGATGCTGTAGAAACTATAGCAGTAGATGTTGGAAAAGTACCATCACAAAAATCTGTAGGTGATACTCTACCTGTAGATATAAAATAAGGATTGCTTCCACAAGCGCCCAATGATGCAGGTTGCGTTATTGTTTTAGTACAAGTAATTGTTTGCGTTCCATCTCCTGTATTAGAATATCCACTTGGTATCAATACAGTAAAATCTACAGTTCTATCTGTTTCTGTATTTACCTCTGCAAAACTTATAGGTGTAAAACTTTGTATTGTTCCTAACTGTGATTTACCAATATGTATATCACCTCTTGTGCTAATACCTTGTTCAGTTAAGTTTGCTATATCACAATCAAAAGTAGGTAATGTGTTAGTAGCTTGTTGTGAGAATGTTTTTTCACATATTACTGTTGCTCCTGCGTTTGTGTATCCTGCGGGTGCTGTCAAATCAAAGTATAAGGTTACATCTTGTGCAGTACTTCCTGTGTTTGCTGCAACGCTTGTAATGTGTGCGCCTCCTGATGTTAGACTTTTTGCAGTTATTTCTGCTATAGTCACAGGGTCTGTTATTGTACCATCTTGTGCTACACTACCTCCACTATTAGCAAGATTTGCATCTGTACAGTCAAAAGCATCTGATAAACCATTTACAGTTACTGATATTGATTGAACTGCTGTACAAGTACCTGATGCACTTTCATACGCCTCTATGTATATTGTTTCAGTACCTCCTATCTGATTAGAAGTAAGTGTTAATGTATTTGAAGCTACACCTGCAGTTACTAAATTAGTGTGAAAGTTTATTATATTATATCCTGCTATTGTACCACCTGTAAAGTAAGATGATAAGTCTACCGTTACACTACTACCTCCTACAGTAATAGTTTGTGCAGGAATACTTCCGTTAGTTGTAACATTTTGCGTACAAGTTGTACCTGCTACAAATGCAGGTTGTGTTGCTGATACATCACAAGTAATAAATCCATCTGTATCTGTGTTACTAAATCCTGTTGGTATTTGGATTGTAAGCGTTACTGTTCTACTTGTAGGTGAAGATACTGTTGCAAACTTTTCTGTATCAACTCCTATTATTGTGCCATAGTCTAAAGTAGGCAATGTAAGAATACCTTGTTGGTTTATGCTAAAATTTCTTGGATTAGCTATAAAACAATCAAATACAGGTGTAGGTATTGAAGGCTCACTATAAGCTAAAAAATATGGACTTCTTACGTTTATTTTTGTACTCATCTTAATCTATCTTCTTTTAATGTGAATGCCAAGAAATCTTCTACGTCTAAACCAAACTTTTCTATAAGTTCATCAGGTAATTTTTTAAATGCCTGTTCAAATGGTTTAGTAAAGAATAAACTTGGTTTTATACCTTTATTATATACTGACCTTGTAATTAGATAAGCTGTGCTATCGTAAGACATAAACTTACCTGTTTTTTTATCTCTGAATTGAAATCTTCTTGCTCTTACCCATTCTTTGATTCCTTTAGTTAGTCCACCTTCTTTTTTACTTTTGCCTGAACCAAACTTTGCCAATGTACCATATCTTCCTATTTCAGGATATGTAGATTTAGCACCTTTAACACCTCTGTCTTGATAGTAACCATATTCTTCCATTGCAAACGATACGCTAATAGAATTAGGCATCTCCTTTACATTACCCTTTAAACTATTATAAAGTTCTTTAGAGACGTTCTTATTGCCTTTAGAAAGTCTTGTACGTGCTTGTTGTATAACAAACGACTTGAAAGCCTCTAATGCCTCTTGTGTTTTTGTTAGTCGCATATTGTCATATCGTTTTGTACTACCACATCAAAGGTTGCTGCCCATCCTGCTAACTTGTTTTCAAATCTATCTACAAATGGTTCGCAACTTACATCTCCTTGTACCTGATACAGGTCTGTATATAAGTCACCTCTCTGCAAAGTATTGATTACTCTTGTCTGTAAAGCTAATTGAGTGTTTAGTACATCTTGTTCGTTATCGTTTCCTACAAATATATCTTCTACCTCATCTTTGCTTATATCCACAATATCCATAGAAAGGATACTGATGTTAAACGTTAGTGTTTTAGTTCCTACCGTAGTGTTGTTTACTATGATGTGAGACAAAGGAAAGATAGTTTGTTTGTTCAGGTCTACATCATCTAATGAACCAAATGTAACTGTGTTTACAAATGGCTCTGCTATAAGTGCATCTTTTAGTTTATCTGTTACGTTGTAAAACCCTTTCATCGTTTCTTAATTAGTTTCTTTTCTAATTCTATTTTATCTTTTTCAAATGCCAAATACATTAAGCATTGATGTACGTTTAATTTGGTAACCTCATCAAACTTGGTAACATCTCCTTTAGAGATTCCATAGACTGATTGATACCAACCCCACTTGCTTCCAAACGTTCCTTCTGTTGAGTAGTCAGATTGTTCGTTTCCTTCTGTAAATAGTTCAGGATAGTTTGTATTAACTCGTTGTTTAAATTCCAAAAAAAAACCATCGCAGCAAATACAACATCTAAAGGCATATACTTTAGGTTTTCATTCATTCCGCTGTATGGTTCTATATTGTACTTATGTCCTTTTTTAAAATTAACAGGTCTGTATAGTACACTCATAGCTTTGTGCATACTTTGCCAATCTCCCAAGTTCTCATCAAGGTCTATATACTCCCCTAAAGTCATATCATCTAATACAGGTATAAAACCGTATTCTACTGCTCCTAATTTAAACGTAGGTATCAAACTATGCTTTGCATCAAACACCTTGTTTAGGTGTACTGCAATCTCCTGTACTGATTTGTATTTAATCTCTGCTACATCCTTTAGGTCAAGATTACAGAATATCTCTACCATCTTTTGTAGTAAGAATGTAGAACCTTGATTCTCTTCTGTGTTCAGCTTCTCAAATCTTTGATACTGTGCTAACGTAATTTCGTTAAGTGAATCAGGTACGTTTATTTCTACTTTCATATAATTACAATAAATAATTTACTAATATGTATAAAAAGGAAAAGGCAGCATAAAGCTACCTAATCCCAATCAAAAACAAATGAAAAAAAACTAACTATTTAATATGAATCTATTATATGCGTATTCGTATGCAGTCTTTATTGCTTCTATTAATTCTATACTATTTTGCTTATAGGTTATCTTTTGACTTCCTACTCTTGTTCTACCCTTGTAATCTACATATAATGTTACTTCAGGGTTTTTTCCTTTACGTACAGGTTCTTGTACAACGTATATTTGTTCGTACCAACACGCTTCTTGCATCTTATAATATTCCAAGTATCTTATCTGTTATTTCATTTGCCCATAGCATAAAGTATAAAAACCCATACATTGATGCTATTCCAAACATTCCAAAGAGAATAACGTACCCAATAAATTTTAATGTGTTCTTTCTGTTCTCTTTTCTTGTTAAATTACTAATCATTATTTCTGTAAAATCTTCCATAATTATTGTATTAATTAAACTTTGTTTATACAAATATATAAACTTTTTTTAAACAAACAAATTAGTAGATAAAATATTCTCCTTTATTAGGATTCTCTAATTGGTCTGTTAGTACATATCGTGCAGCATCTATACAGTCAGGATGCTCACCTGTAGGTTTTTGTAAAGTGTTTCCTTCTTTATCTTTTGCCCATACGTATCCTTGTAGTTCTCTTTTTAAGTTTTTGCTTCTTGCTGTAACGTATATTTCGTTTTGATTTATTAGGTTGATACCATACACTACACTATCTCTTCCTTTGCTTACTCCATAGATAGAGTGTCCATATCCTTGCAATTCTGCTATTGATTTAGGTTCTGCTGAATCAGCTACAATGTTTTCTTTTATATCTTGCTGTGATATGAACCTGCTTATATCTCTGTTTAACATTCCTTTCTTATATAGAACCTCATCGTATATATAAGCATCATTCCATTTGTAAAGTCCTATTAATGTAGTAGGGTCAACTGAATAACCAAAGTCCATTCCATAAGCCATTAATCGTGCATCTTCAGGTATTCTATCTATCTCTTTCCAATCAGGAATACATACCCCTTCTAAACTTCCTTGTTCACCTAATCCATATACCTTCCACCAATTTGCCCAATACGTTGAGGTCTTTGCTTTCTCTTTAGCCTTTTCTATTTCTCTAACTATTGATTCAGGTAATGCATCGTTGTCTTTGTAAGTTAATGTGATGTAATCGGTATCAGGTTGTCCTATCAACTCCTTGTCTACCCAAAACAAATTAGAAGGGTTGTAGTCTAACCATATTGTCCCACTTGTTCTAGTTGCTAATTGTGTGTAAGCATCAAAGGGTACGTTGTTACACTCATTAATATATAAGTCTGTTCTCCTTGCACCTCTTAGTTTATCAGGTTGGTCTGTTGAGAAGAACTCTATATAACTACCATTTGTAAAGGTGTATTTTAAGGTGCTTTTATTATATTGACTATCCTTATACCTATTAAGACCCTTTAAAACCGCTAAGAAGTCTTTTAAAGCACCTCTACGCAGGTGTGGTACACTTTCACTTACTACACTTATTTCTTTACCATCGTTTCTTATAGCGTAGTTAATCAACAAACAAAGTATTGATACAGTCTTGGAAGCTGATGTACCTCCCTTAACTATTCGTATCCTGCTTTGTAATTCCTTTAATCTGTGAAAGGCTATTGTTTTCTTTACCCTCATATAGGTTAGAGAATAGGGTTTTGATTATCCCTAATCCTCCATAAACAACGGTAAGTCCTCGTTGATAGTAATATCTCTTGTTTCTTTTGGTTTACCGAGATAGTAGTTTAGATAGAGTTGTATCCATTTAAGTTCTCCTGATTCAACACCTTTCTTTAACGCATCAAGTGCAGCATCTTCTAAAGGAGATAATCTTTCTACAAGTTTTATTTCTTCGCTTTTAGGTTTTCTTCCTGCGAATCCTTTTGTAGAATGACCACCATTGTTTTTTCTACCATCCATAATTAAAATAGATTAATTAATTAATACAATAAAAAAACTATTTGTTTGTTAATCAAAGTTCTCTATTCGATTAGGTTCGTACCTCTTTAGTAAACTTTTTAAGAAGTTATATTTTTGTTCCAAGACTTTGTATTGTTTCTCGTAAAACCCTTCTAAAGATTCAGCACTACAAAACTCATCAGGGTTAATACTTATGGCGTAATTAATCCTATCAAGAATAGAATTGTAATCGCTTTTAATTTGTTGGTCATACTCTAACCAATCTTTTAGGTTTTTTAAAGAATGTAATACAGTAGCGTGGTCTTTGTTTAGTGTTTTACCTATATGTGATAATGGTAGTCTTGTTTTTTCTCTTAGTAGTTTGTAGTAAATGCTTCTTGCTTCTACATATTCTCTTTTTCTAGTGTTTGTTTCAAGTTTAAGTTGATAGTGTTGTTCAACTATTTCTTTAATCATCTCTTTGTTCATCTTCTAATTTATTTATTATATCTTTTATTGTCATATATCCTGATTCGTGTATTGCTTTTAGTATTCCTGCACAGGCTTCATACTCCTCTGCTTCCTGATAGAGATTAATAGCTTCTTCTAAATCGGATATATCTTTTCCATTTGCTATATCTACTAAAGCAAGTAAGTAAAACTCTTCTATTATATCTTTATTCACTCCAATCTAATCTATTGCCTTTTGTTATATTATCCTTTTCCCACAAAGGCTGCAAGTTAGTATAATGGTTTAACTGCAATAAATGTTCTTCATCTCTTGCTTTTGATACAGGATATATGTGGTCTATATGCCAACCATTTCTTCCATAATTATACCAAGTCATTCCTTCTTGAAATTGTGATTCAAGATGTTGTTTAAATTTGTCAAAAGAACAACCAAGAATTTTATGTGTTTTTGTATGTTTTTTAAATCCATTATTGTAAATACTCTTCCTTATTGAATTACTAATATTTGTTCTTAGTTTTAAGAAAATATCAGTCTTTCGTTTATCATTAGATTTTTTTCTCCTTCTTTTTAATAATTCGGGATTTTTCAACTTTGTTTTATAATAACTTTTTCTGTTTATTTTTAATACTTTGCATTTGTTTATTTCATAATATTTTTTCATGTAAGCATTAAAACATTTATTACAACTACTACGATAACCATCAAGACAATCTTTACATTTTTTAAATAATTCCAATTCTTTTTCTTCCCCACATTTAGTACAAACCTTTCTCACAATATTCCTCTCATTACATATTGGTCTAAATCGTTTTCTTCTTGAAAGAAGTACTTATAGTTATCTACTGCTTGTCTAAATTTGTTCTCGCCTCTTGCTAAAAACTCATCACTTACATCAAAGATTCCTATATCTGTACTTGCTTTGTCAATCACTAAAAAGGTAAACTTTTCTTTGTTAAACAATTTTAAGTACAACCACGCTTGTAAATCGTACCCATACTTGTCTGCACTATACCGAAAGGTAGAAAGGTCGGCAGAGGTCTTTAAATCAATTATAGAATCTCCCTGTATAATATCTGCTTTACCTCTAAATGGTAATCCTTCTAACATTTCTATTGCAGGTACTTCAAACTCTGACTTAGTTAATAGTTTGAGTGCTGCTTCATTTCTTAATACTGCATCTGCTAATCTTTCTGCTGCACTTCTTTCTTTTGTAAGAAACACTTCTCCATACTTTGCTTTAGCATCTTTGTACTTATTAGTATTCTTTGTGGAAGCATCTACAAAATGCAAAGCATCTACTTTGTGCGGTTCAAGTATCATCCAATGTACTAACTTACCTGCTGCTAATGCAGGACTATCTCCGTTAGGGTCTCCATACTTTAGGATGTTTCTGTAAGTCTTTGGACTCTTTAAGAGTGTTTTAAGAGATGAACTACTTAATGCGTGTTGTCCAAGATGACCGTAGTAGAATGAATCATCGTGTGCCATTCCTACTATTTCTTCTTTGAGATAGGTTTCTCCGTTTAATAGTGTTATCATAATCTTGTTATTTCTGTTTGTTCTTCTTTTCTTCTGTTCAGTTCTTGCTGACACCTGTCAACGTAACCATCAAGAAATTCGTGGGTATTAATTACTCTTTGTAATTCTTGGTCTGTCATAGACCTGTAGTAAAGTTCTTCGTATGTCATAATTATATAATTAAAAAGGGAAGTTTCCTTCCCTGTTTTTTAAAGTAAGATAGAGTTTTTAGTAAAATATTTTTTATCATACCATCCTACTTCGTTTTCATTTCTAAACTCTACTTCTACCAATCCTGATATTGTAGAATCTTTTACTAATCCTGTAGAATAACACTCTTTGTTATCAAATATGTATTTCTTCATTTGTATAATTGTTTTTGTTATAGTGTAAAGATATAAACATTTTTTAAACTAACAAAAAAATTAATCTTTTTTTTCAAAAACTTTTTCTTCTAATTTTTCTAATCTGTTTAGTGCAACTACTAATGCTTGTTGAGTTAGCTTTAGGTCGTGTTGCATTTTAACCAATGTAGCTTCTTTCATTTGTTTAAATTCTTAATCTTCTCTAAATACAATATAAAATCCATTGCTTCTTCCTGTGCGTGTTGTATCCACTTATAAAATCCATCAGGAGAATCATACAAGGTAGTACCATACTTATGTATTCCCTCCCTGCTTCTTGCTCTCAATGTTCTAACTACATCCTCTACTATTGGGTCTTTAGGTATGTGGTTATATGTTGAATCAGAAACATATCCTCCTGCTTCTAACATCTCTTCGTATTTTTTTATACTATCACTCATCAATGAAAAAATAAAATAATTTAATTATAAAGTATTCTACAATCCTTAAAGCAACGTATCCTAAAATAAAATTAGCCATATAAGGTTTTGTATTTTTGTAATTCTTTTTCTAACTCTTCTATCTTTTGTTCTGCTTTTCTTGCTCTTTCTACTGCACGTATCTTATCACTACGGTATTCACTTATTGATTGCTCGTATAACCTTTCATTAGTTATAAGGTTGTGAACGTAAAACCCTACATCTTGCCAACAGAAATACATTTCGTTTAACTCTTTGTTCTTGGGTTTTGCTTTTCTCCACTTAACTATTTTTTCGCCTATATTATTAAAGTTTCCGTAGTACTCTGCTTCTCGTATATTGTTTATCTTTTTATTCATACTTTATTTCTTGTATTAAATACTGTTCTATATCTGTATATTTTACTTTTATTAAAACATCTAATCTTCCCTTCCTTGTGTATCTTTTTTTATATTCTGTTTTATCTTTAGCTATATCTTTAAACTGTATTGCATAGTTATATAAATCTTCTCTTTTAAAAAAACAAAATGACTTTTTTTCTACAATATCAAAAACTATATATTCTGAACAACACTCCAACCATCCTTTATTGCCTTTTACGTTTTTTAATTCAAGCCATATAGTTTGCAGATGTCGGTTTCCTTTCACATCTACTCCAATATTATTTACATAAAAATCAATGTGTTTATTGATGTCATCAATCTTACTTGATTTTACACAAGTATTTTGTCTATCAATCATTAATTGACTAAATTTATCTTCAGCTTTTTTTCCTTCGCTAAAGGAGTATGCATATCTACCCTTTGATACTGCCATTATAAATACTGATTATAAACTGCTACCAAATCCTTATACACTACTTTACCAAAACTACAAGGTGTACACTCTACTTTGGTTTTAAATATTCTTTCATAGATAGATACAAAAGCGTTTTGCTCATCAGGTGTAAACTTATTCTTTTTTGTGTCTACTGCCATCTTAATTAAATCAAACTCCTGTTCTGTCAAGCATTCAGGTTTCTTGTATCTAAACATTTCGTTTAGCTTAACTTTACGTTCATCACATCCACAATCTTCTCCCGCTATAAACTTTACAGCCTTATCTATTTTTACAGATTGAAATACTTTCTGTACTGTGTCTCCAAGTCCTTCACTTGCTGCTGCGTGTTTCTTTTTCCACTCTTTGTACTCTTTGGTACGTTTGTCTCCTTTAAATTCTGTCATAATCTTTATTTTTATAATCTTCCCAATCTTCTCTAAACTTTTCGTTTAATTCGTTTTTAGCGTGTTTAAGCGTGTTAAATATACTTACCCAACTTATGTTAGTTTCTTTAGCTATTCCTCTTATAGAAAGTTCTGTGTCTCTATACAAAGAAAACAATTTCTTTTCGTACCACCTCCAACTATCTATATGCTCATCTATCATTGTACATATCTTGTGAAATGCTACTTGCTCATCCATTTGCGAATTGTTTGGAATTTGGATGGTAAACTCTTCATCATCAAGAGAAACTTTGTCAATCTTTCTTTTAGAGTTATAATATTGGTAATACAAACTACGAAGAGTAAAATACATATACCCCCTACTAACGATACCATTTCTAATAACCTTTGTTTCATCTGCATACTTATATATGGTTAGATACGCTTCCTGCACTATATCTTCACAGAAGTCATACTCTCCAAAACTCTTTACTATACTAACCCATTCATTGTGCCTTTCAGCAACTATTGATAGCCATTGTGTTGGTTTGTCCATATTACAGTTATACTAATTACTCCGATAACACATTGTAGTGTTATTTCGTTTCCTTGTTCTAACTGTTCTTTGCTATATAAAAAACCAAACATTATTCCTATAACGGGACTTAAAATAATTTCTGCATTGTTAATTTGACCTATAACTAAATAGGCTAAACAAACAATCATTAAAAGTCCTATTAGCATCATACGTTTAGTTTTTTTATTTCTTTTTTATCTTGTATTAAATCTCTACCCATATACTCAAAGCCTACATTGTTTACTTTCATTCTTAATTGTATAGGCTGTTCAAATGGTGTTGGTCTCCCACCCGTTTCATTTTCTTTTATTTTAAGCACGTGAATATGTGAATACATCCAATCGGTCTGATGGGAAACATACCTATGAATACAATACACGTCATCTGCCCTTGAACTCCATTTAGAACCACCTTCAATATCTGACATTGCTAAAGGTCTTGTAAGCCCTTCATATTCGTGTCCTGAATAATGTACTTGTCTAAGTGCAGAGGTTACTCCGTGTGCATTTAAATATACACTTACATCATTGTGCTTTGCAAAAAGTCTTAATTCACTTGCTACCTGATAATCGTAGTCGTGTGAGTTTCCTGTCATTTTTAATATAGAAGCATCTTTTGCTAATGAATTATAAGGGTCTATCAGTAAACCATCATAATGCCAAGCATCTTTTATTTGTTGTGCTTCTTTTAATAATTGCTTATAAGTGTAAAGGTCATCCACATCTATAATTTTAAAATGATTGTTCGACCATTGCACCGCATTGTCTATTTCTAAATCAGTAGCTTCTTGAATGGCTTTGCCCATTTTAAACTCAATAATCTTTCTAAGAATTGATTCAGGTGTGTTTTCGCTAGACCATACTAAAAATTTAAGATTGTGTAGTTTCGCCCACAATACAAATAGGTAAATAATAACAGTTGTCTTACCTACATTTGCGTGTCCTATAAAAATGCTAAATCCTTTTTTTTGCCTTATATGCTCGTCAATCTCAGGAACACCAATCTTTAAACCTTCCTTTACTCTTCCGTACTTTATATCTAGTATCTTGTCTTGTAATTTCTTTGCTTGTGCTATCATATACTCTTAGTCAATATTAAATACTTTTTTTCCATTGCTACTGTTTGTTTCTGTTCTTTCTCTATATAATATCCCACTATCGGGTTTACATTGTAGTTCCAAAAGTCCATCGGCATTTCTTCTCCATCTTTTAACTTTCTCATAAAGGTATAAAAAAAGGGGGTAAAAACCCCCCTATTAATTAAAATGGTAAATCTGCTGTTTCCTCTCTTGCAGGATTTTGATGCTCGTTGCCTACATTACCTATATGCTTTGCAACTCGCCAACCTATAATAGAATTGTAATATTTACCGTTGTACTCGTTTCCTCTAATGTTTATTGATACACTAACAGGGTTTCCTACTACGTAGTTATTAATCAACTTCACATTGTCTCCTAGTAAATCAATAGCAATATCCTGCGGGTACTTTTCGTTTGTTGTTACCACAAAGGTTCTCTTCTGCCATTCGTTTCCTGCTTTACTTGTTCCTGTTTGCAAGTCCTGAATAAGTTTGATGTTTCCTGTAATCTCCATAAATTTCTACTTTAATTGATTGATTATTATATTTAGTTGTGTAATATACTTTTTTAATTTTACAATTTAGCAAGTTCATCCTGTACTTTTTTAGATACCTTGTACTTGCTTTTAATAGCTTCTACGCTACCTCCACCTTTTATAAATTCTATTGCTTTACTAAATTCAGGTGTGTTTTGGTTTAACCATTTCTTATCTTCAGTTACTCCACTTGCTACATTAGCATCGTCATCTACAGCTTGTAAACCAAGAAGCGAAGCTAAAGTATATCTTCTATAATATGTAATAGCAGAACCTAACTTTTGTGGGTCGTTTATCTCAGGTAGTTTTAACCAAGCCATATCAGTTGTTTCTGATTCTATACACTTTAAAATAGTAAATACTTTCTTACCCCTTGTAGGTTGAGAAAGTAATACATTGTGTTTCTTTAGTAAAGGATTAAGTTGATTAATTAAAGAGTTAATATCAAAATACTTTGACTTGTAAAAAGGATTACTTGCATCCTTGCTAATTGCCCCTATCTCTTGTTGTAATAAGAACATTTTCTTGTGAATGTTTGTTTCTTTGCTCATTGTTTTAAATTTAAAATTAATTGTTCTTTTAATTGTTCTAACTGTTGTTCGTAATATTGCTGCTCCAATCGGCTACCAATCAGTTCAGCTTCGTGTATAAATTGTTCCATATTGTAAAGATACAAAAAAATATTAAACAAAAAAAGAGGGTAAGAAATTAATCCTACCCCCCATAACAAAGAACAATATACAAGAATTATCAAGTAAGTTTTTTCAGTCTATCACTATAATCAGCAATCATTTCTTCTAACTCGATATTTGTAAATTTACGTAGTTCCCTACTTTCTTCTAATAGTTTTTTAGATAAGTTATTACCAAGATATAAACTATACTTATACTGCTCACCTGCTCTATACACATTACAAGCTACACATTGAGGTTTAACATTACGTTCATCCCAACGTATAGAATAATGCTTTCTACTCATAAAGTGCCCTGCTTGTATTTCTTTCCAAAAGAACGTCTTATTGCAAGTAACACAAGTACAATATCCATTGTTGTCCGCATTGCTTAATCTTATATATTGACTAAATACCGTATCAAGTTTTTTTACGAGTTTACTTCTTGTAGGTTTTTTAGCAGTTTTAGGCATTGTTTCACGAATCAAGATGATTCAATAACAGTTTACCATCTGTTTCATTGAATCCTTTTATAAGTTTATATAAATACTTACTATCTGATTTAACTTTATTTTTTTCAGTTTTAGTACTGTCAGTACCTAAATTAGTATATGATATTGCATCCATTTCTAATATTGCATCTGTTCTATCTTTTACAGATAATTGAAAATCTTTTGCAATTTTTTCAGCTAATTTTCTAATAGTTAAATCTTCCATTTATTAATTTATATATTAAAGTTAGTAATTAATTTCCCACTAACCCGCCAAAGTTACACGCTTTTTTTTTAAGATGTAAACCTTTTTGAGGGTAAGTTATAAACAATTTATTTTACTTTGTCTTTTATTTTCTCGTAGGTTCTTAAACCACCAAGTCCAAGCATACCTAACAAAACAGTCATTAACTGTTCCATTTGTAATGCAGGAGGTACTGTTTCAGGTTGTAATGCCCACACAAATAAGTCTCTAATAACAAAGTTATACGCTAATGCTACACCACACACCCAACCTATAAACGGTCTCCAACCCGCAACAAATACAGTTCTGTGTTGTGCTTCAATTTCGTTAATTTTAGTTTGTATTGAAATTAGTTCGTTTGGGTCTAATTCCTTACCCTTTATAGCTTCTCTTATTTCCCAAGCTAAATTACCTGCAACTGACTTTCGCCCATCTCCTCCTTTAAGTAAACCTAATAATACTTTCCACATAATGTACTTCCTACGGTATTAGTAAGTCCAAACGCTGTTAGGTTTAGAATCATCGGTGTCGCAATGTATAAAGGTTTTTGCAACTCCAATTCTTTTAAATCCTGCTCTAATGAGTGCATTAAGTATAACGTATCTGTCGTGTCCGCTTGACACACTAACATCTGCTGCGACTCCAATAAGGTGTGAGGAATTTGGTACACCGCCAACTTCTTCGTTGTGTTCTTTTGTGCGATACCCTGATGTGATTTTAAAGGGTACACCTGCAATCTCTCTCGCCTCTTCAAGTTTTGTAAGGAAGTTTGTGTCCATATTTTTACCTGAATTAGGCAGAGAAGGACAATCAAACTCATCAAGAGTAAAGTACTTCATTTTTTTAACTTCTTAATTTCTTCTTTTAAATCTTCTTTTAAGTCGTTAAATTTTTCCTCTATTTGGTCAGGAATCCCATCTTGGTCTTTATCGGTAAAGAATCCGTTTGCAGTCATTGCCATTAGTACCGCAGTACCCAACATCAAAATAGTGATAATAATAATTAGTATATCCATAATTTCTACCAACCTCTGTCGGTTAAGTTATATAAGTTAATAATAGTTTTTGCTAGTTCCCAATCTTTCTTACCTACCGCTTCTTTGTAATCGATTAATAAATCAGCAGCTAAATTATCTAGTAAGTCTTGTCTTTCTGAACGTTTCATACGCAACTTATTTTCTCTTATCTTTTTGAATCCATTCTAGGTCTTTCATAAAGTCCCTCATTTCTAGTCGCATTGCTTTGACCTCTTCCTCTAACGCTCGTTGGTTCTTCCAAGTGTACTCCTTTTGGTTATACTTTAACTTGCTAACCTCTTCCTCTGCGATTGTTATTCTGTTAGATAGCGTATAGTAAGACCCTATAATAGAAGCAAACATTGCAGCTATTGTAATAATCTGCGTAATGCTAATTGAAACATCTGCTTTTCCGTCTCCGTCTATATCTATCTTTGCCATTTATTTAAGTTTTTTACTAATTGATAATACTGTATATCCTATCGCTAATAGTAGCGAAATCATCTGAAGATACGGATTTATTGCAGTTACAGAAAAAGCTAATGCTATTATGTTAAGTCCGTATATCTTCAAATCTTCCATTGTTTATGCTATTGCTAAATAGATGTATGTTCCTCCTGATGCTGAAATATATGATTCATTGCTTGATATAGTAAATCCTGTAGATATAAAATCTGTGTTCCAACCACTACTTTCTGCTGCAGATAAATCAGGGAATAAAGCATCCGCACCTGAACCTATTCCTCTTACAGAATCTATAATAACCCAACTGTTTCCCGATGTATCAGTTCTTTTAATAAGCACAAATCTTGGTTGAAACCCCGTTGTAATAGTAATAGGAGAGTTTGAACCACTATAACTCCCCACCTTCTGATACCCTGTTATAGATGTGAAGCAGTAACAAATAAAATCTTGACCATTTGCGTTCACTTCAGTACTTGTTCCAACGTTAACAACTGTTGAGTCTGCGCTTTGTATTCTTGCACTTGAAGTACCAATTGTATTAGCTTGATTTAACACTAAGTATTTATTACTTCCCTGTGAACTTGGGTGTACAATCCAGTCTCTTGTGCCATCATCCAGATTTTTTATTATAATTAGCTCAGGAGCTGAAGAGAGTCCGTGACCAAAATCTGATGCACTTCCTGTACCCGTATACTTCACAATAGAAAACCCTGCTGCATCATTAACCGATACAACACTATCTATAGTACCCTCTGTGTTTATCTGTGGGAGGTTGTCATCGTGGTCTCCTGCTTTCCAACACCAAGCTACGTAATCGTTAGGAGCTCTGTTAGTACCACCATTGTTACCAACCGTAAATCCATTATCATTAAAAGCTGTAAACCCTTCGTATGGTGAAGAATTAGTAGCTTCTGCACCTGCTGAATCACTTGATAATTGTTTATTAATACCTCTTATACTATCATAAATAGCGTGTGGCTCTGAACTTGTCCTACGCTTTATCCAAACAAGGTCAGGTTTAAAATCCGTTTCAATATCTTGTGTACTATCATTCCCTGTATAAGTAACAACGTCAAAGCTATTCTCTACTGTTGGAGTAGTAGTGTCAGGGTCTGCTGCTATTGCAAGGTAGATGTGTGTTCCATTGTTTCCATTTATTTGGTCTCCAATACCTTTTATTTGGAATCCATTTGATAAAAAATCTACACTATATGCTGCTGAATTAGTTGTTTCTGCTGCACTTGAGTTAGGGTGTAAAAAGTCATCACGTTCGTTTACCGCACTTCTTTTATTATCAAAAATAAACCAATTCCCTGCTGTACCATCAGTCCTCTTTATCATCACAAATGCAGGTTCGAATTCTGTTTCAACAATAGTCCCATTAGCAGAACCATTCCCTGTATAGCTACCGACTTTCTGAAACCCATCTACTGAATGGAAGCAGTAATTGATATAAGTTCTTGATGTACTTGATATATTATTTGTAAATGTACTTGACCCTATGTTTGTGTACACTCCTGAATTGGATGTTGCTGCACTTGTTGTGTTTAAGCCTAAAAACTTTTGTGTACCGACAGGCTCTGCATATACAAACCATTGTTCTGATGTATCTAAATTTTTTGTAATTATTAATTCAGGTGCTTGACTTAATCCGTGTCCTACTGTAGCAGTTCCTCCTGCTGTATATTTCACAATACTAAACCCTGCATCTTGATTAGCCTTTACAGTAGAATTAATACTACCGTCGGTGTTAGATGCTGCTGCATCAGTTCCTGCATTAAAGCACCAAGCAGCAAATGTTTGATTATTTCCA